>Ga0172375_10000011_pt1 | contig 283471 bp, 316 predicted proteins | sample LakKiv1m_FD_114537 | JGI IMG/M metagenome (GOLD analysis project Ga0172375, IMG submission 114537) | Freshwater microbial communities from Kabuno Bay, South-Kivu, Congo - kab_092012_11.1m | ecosystem: Environmental > Aquatic > Freshwater > Lake | place: Democratic Republic of the Congo... | reverse complement strand
GACGGCTATTTTTCTGAAACCGTCGGACGAGCGAGTGAAGCAACCATGCGGCACTATGTTCGATCACAATGGACACAGGAGATCCCCAACAAGCCACGGGCTTTAGCCCGTGGTGATTGACAAAACAATAATATGTGTTATACTTAAAAATAGTAAATAACATATTGGAGAAAATAAAAATGGGATGGAAGGCACTTATTATCGAAATTGAAAGCGAAAACGCGAACATTGATAAAACCGTCCGATGGAAACCGATCCGTCATCTCGCAATTCTCGGGATCGGTCTTATGGTTGAAAGATATAAAGGGAAAATATATGTTCAACCGTATAGCGAACGTGAAACAGGAAAGTTCAAGGTGATACGCGAAGTAGAAATTACTGAAAAGTTTGCGTTAGCGACAATTCAGGAAGGCGAAAAAAATGCATTATTTCAAGTTAACGCCGAAGAGTTTGATGGTGTGATAGCTTAATTAACTTAAAAATGCCCCACAATTGTGGGGCATTTTACGTTCTACTCAAACTCAATAGAAACAATTTCCGAGTTTGTCCCAACACGCAATGGCGGTCCCCATGTTCCCACTCCATCGGAGGTGTACACAGTCATATTCCCAAAAGATTTTAGTCCATAATCATATCCCTTATATACGAGTTTTGTAATAAAACTGAGTGGCCACATCTGTGCACGGTGGGTGTGTCCAGAAAATTGTATATTTATTCCTGCCTTTTCCGCGACATCTAAATCAAATGGCGCGTGCTTTAATAATATACTCGGTTTACTTTTATCAACTAAATTTTTTAGCATTTCCTCAAATTTTGTCCGATCCGATGAATCTTTGTAATCGACACCAATAATCTGCATCCCTTCAATCTCCCTTTTTTCATCGTTCAAAAATATCATTCCCGCTTCTGTTGCTCCCATCACATATTTTTCATTATTCGAAAACTCCTCATGATTCCCAGTAATAAAATATGTTCCCCATGGCGCATGCAACCTTGAAAATGGTTCTGTCACATCTTTTATATCTACCTCCTCCCCATCATATAAGTCACCTCCTACAAATATAATATCTGGACGCAATTCATTTACCTTCTCTACAATTTTTTCTGAAAACGCCCTTCCGTGAATCTGTCCAAGGTGCACATCACTGATCCATACCGCCCTCTTCCCCTGCCATGCAACCGGTATGTTCGGCACATTAACTTTTGATGAATTCACCACGAGCATTTCGGCGTGCACTATTCCGTACATTCCGGCAATAATTGCCAGTGAAAAAAGTATCTTCCCCAATAACACGGAACTGAGCGTTCCTAATGGAAAATGTATCAATGCGGCGGCAAACCAATAGAGGCACGCCGCAAAAAACAGATATAGCACAAACCCAAGCCACACCGACGAACCAGTATAAAACATACGGGTGAATACATTGTAATATCGCGAGGCAACAACCGATGCAATAATAAAACTCACTGAAAAAACACTTAATATAATTTTTAATGTAAATAACGACGTTGGGTTACTTATCGCAAAAATCGATTCGGTCGTCTTATAAATCAAAAAATGAACACAAAAAAGAATAATCTGGATTACCAATAGAATAAAAATAAATAGAGAGGGCATACAAAGATTATAGCGAATAAACCGATTGTACACGACATAAAAAGCGAGTTGATAGCTCGCTTTTAAAATATTACTGTTTCAAATCACCTATTAAGTATGTTTGGAGCACTCCCCATGATTTTTCTGGATGTGGTGTTCCGTTTGGTCTTTTTTCAAACATTTCAGTCGAATCTTTTCCGCATCCTTTCAAAATACCGGGACCCCCTGGATGTTTTGAAGTAAATGAGCTTATATTAAACACCTTCCCTCGCACCACCGTCCAACAATTTCCTTCAATTGCATGAGCACTCACATCGGCAAGTGTATATATTTTGACCTCCCCCGTTATACTTGTTCCGTTTTGAATTCTCGGAGCTGACTGATTTATGACCTCCGCACCTGGAGATTTATAGTCAGATGAATGATTGTTTGTATTCACAAAAACCACTACCCCGACAAATACTATTAACACAATAGCAAAAATAATAATAATCTTTTTCATATACATAACTATATCACAACTAATATACCAGATGATCCCTCTTTATTACACAGCAATGAAATAAAATATCCACCCTTGATGTAGTATATAATGTAGGAAAAGGTCAAAATAACAAAAACTATGGAAGAAATTAAAAAAGAGAACACAGGATCGTGTGAGCATGTGTGTCAAACGAAGTGGTGTAAGAAATGGTGTTGTGAGGGAAAAGGATGTCCTATTTTTCGCTGGATACTCGGCATTATCATTCTCATCGCCGTTTTCTCACTCGGAGTAAAAGTCGGTGAATTTAAAAGTATTATAGACAGTTATCGAGGTGATTTTGGGTGGAATTCTCGCCGTGGAAATCAGATGATGTTTTACGGATACACTGACGGAAGAAATCAAGATGATTTTAGTCCTATCAGAATGATGCGCGGAATAAACCAAATTCCACAACAAAATGTCACGAGTACGCAAAAATAATTTTGAGTTTGGTTTTAAGATTCCCCGATGTATGTCGGGGAATTTTTTTATGTGTTGACAAACATCAAATCCATAGCCATACTGAAAAAAGTTTATTTCACATAGTATGGAGGAGTTGCCATGGGAGTATCAGTTTCCGACATCAATTTCCTTGATGAAAAAATAAAAGAATTAACATTAAAGAAAAATGATCCACTGAGAAGAAATTCGAAACGAATACGTTCATTCCAGGATCAAATCATGGATCTTATTCGACAAAAGGAAAATATAATTGCTCTATTAAAAGGACATTAAAAATAAACCCCCCAATATGTTGGGGGGGTTTAGCACAATAATTATCCACGTCCGCGATCTCGAGTGGTGCTCGATTTCTTCGGATTTTCATTTGAAGATTTTCCATTATTTGGATTGCTCTGCGGAGTTCTTATTGGATTTTCTCGTTTTCGATCAACTCTCGGATTTTGCTCTCCGCTTTCTTTCGTTTTTGGTGGTGGTTGTTTTTCAACCCTATCACGGCCACGAGTTCTCACATCGCCTTCTTTTTTTGGTGGCACATTATTATTACCTCCTGATTTATCAATATCTTTATCATCGCCTGAAGGAAATCCCTTTTCGCGCCCCCTATCAACATCCATACCACGCTCTCCATTATTCCGTGTCCGTGAACGACCGTCTTCTCTCTGTTTTATTTTGAAAGGATTATACAGCGGACGCCACCTCCATTGATCTCCCAAAATCTCGATATGCGGACGATATGGGATAAGTGGATATCTGTGCCAAGGATACTGCCAATAACTAAATCCATGCCGATTCCACTGGAACCCGAACCAAAGCCAACTATTGCCATACTGTGGACCGTACCAAAAAGAATGATCATAATACCACGGATTCTGCCACCCAAAATGATATGGATACGGAAACGGATACGACTCAAAATAAAATAAATTTACACCAGTATTATTCGAATCAGGAATAACCGATTCATACATAGCACTTTCTTTTTCTTGAACACGAAAAGTAGTGTAGCATCCATTCAAGATAAAAAGAGAAGAAAAAAGAAAAAAAGCGAAACTGAAATAAAGTCGTTTCATGACTCACCTCCTGTATTAAATTATAAATATTTATCTCCTGTCTTAAGTGTAGCAAATCATTATACCGGCAATTGCAATACTCCAACATCGTTGGGAAAAAAATCAATATATGTCTAATATATTTTTTTATTGTAGATATCAAGCAAGAGCCTCCCATCCTTTCCAAGATTTGGATTTCCTTTGTAAATCGTTACTCCACAGTTTATCGGCGTTTCATTTATATTTACATCCATAAATTGTTCACGATCCCAATGTTCAAGATTTGCGCGAAATGAAAGAATAGTTAAGTGGTGTGATATTACCAATACATTTTCGTTTGCACGTTCTCTCACAATCGTTCCCAAAAAATCACGCACACGATCACGGACATCTGATTTACTCTCCCCGTTCAAAAAACGATACTCATATCCCCCCTCCAATTTATATAAGAGTCCTTGGAGTGGATTCATCACATTATAGATGCGCCAGTCATTGAACACAGTCGAGAGTCCGTGTTCCTGTTCGCGAATTCGCTCTTCAGAAATTATTTTTACTTTTTTCAATTCCGGCCATTCTCTTCTTATTTCTGCAAAAGTCTGCCGAGTACGAAGATAGGGAGAAACATAAATAGCATCGGGAAATTCAATGTGTTTCTTCAGATTTTTTCCCAATCTTTTTGCTTGTTCAAACCCAGTTTTCGTAAGCGGAGTATTATAATCACTCATCGGAAGATTCGTCGCGTGCCACATTTTTTTTGTAAGCACTTTCAGCTCTTCACTTGGCCAATGTTCATCTTTTGCTTTTGCAAAATCCCGATCAAAAAGTTCACAAAAACGCTCATAATCAATATGATCTTGTTTTTTGAATTTCAGCGCATTATATTCGGATTCCCCGTGTCGGATAAATGTTAGTGTGTGTGGCCATTTCATATATTTAGAATATCATATATTTTCAAAAAAAACGCGGAAAAATTGACATAAATAAAATTGCATAGCATAATGAAGCCCTTATGACAGAAAGTAAAAAAGATTTTTACGGATTAGGGATCGCTCCGGGCATCCTTGAGGTTATTGCAAACAAACTTAACTTTAAAATTCCAACTCCCATACAAGAACGTTCAATTCCCATTTTAATTGAAGGAAAAGATTTAATGGGTGTCGCACAGACAGGAACAGGAAAAACACTCGCATTTGGAATACCCTTGGTGCAACGCGTACTGCAGGGCATTGGAAACGGTCTTGTGGTTGTTCCTACACGTGAACTCGCATTACAAATTGATGAGACACTTAAAAAAATTGGTACTCCACTTGGATTAAGAACGGCGGTTATTATTGGCGGAGAACCTATTTCAAAACAAATTCGCGATCTTCATCGTAGTCCGCAAATTATTATTGGAACGCCAGGAAGAATTCTTGATCACTTGGAACAAAAAACACTTTCGCTTAGTAAGGTAGGTATTTTAGTTTTAGATGAGGCTGATCGAATACTCGATATGGGATTTGCTCCACAATTACAACGAATTCTTTTTATTCTTCCAAAAAATCGACAGACAATGCTTTTTTCTGCAACAATGCCAGAACAGATTATCTCTATCGCAAAAACGTATATGAAACTCCCTATACGAGTTGAAATTGCACGATCTGGCACAACAGTGAAAGACGTAACACAAGAACTGTTTTTTGTGAAAAAAGAAGAAAAACCGAGACTCTTGGAAAAAATGCTTCAGGATTATCGTGGTTCGGTATTGGTATTTTGTCGAACGAAATACAGTGCAAAAAAAATAGCTGCACTGGTACGTGCATTAGGACATAAATCTGTCGAAATGCATGGAAATCGATCACTCAGCCAAAGAAAAGATGCACTTGAAGGATTCAAAACTGGAAGATATCGAGTACTTATTGCAACTGATATTGCCGCACGTGGTATTGATGTCACCAACATTGAACTTGTGTTAAATTATGATCTCCCGGAAAATCCAGAAGACTATGTACATCGCATTGGTCGGACGGCACGAGCGGGAATCACCGGTCGCGCAATCTCATTTGCTGAACCTAATCAAAAAGCGGATGTGCGTTCCATCGAGCGACTCATCAGAGGAACACTTCCTATTTCAAAAATTCCACTCCTTCCTCCCCCATTACCTTCAAAATTCAAAGTTGATAAAATGGAAGAACGATTTGACCCACGAAAAAGACAATTCCATCCCCGTGATCGCAAAAAGAAATTTCACGGCAAGCGCCCCTATTCGAATTCATTCAAAAAAGGAAGATAAATTAAAAATCCTGCCACAAGCAGGATTTTTAATTTATTGTTTTATAACAATATAAGTGTGCGTCGTATTGTATTAAATTGCTCAAGGAGGGCATTTCGATCAAATTCACGAACTACTCCGGGTGGATAATTCTGAATATTTGTGGAATGGATAAGATATCGCACCGCTGTACATGGATTAGTTCCTGGAATGGCCCACACTATTTCCTCATAGAAATTTCCCACTCCCGCGTCAGTTGTTGTTGCAACAGAATATTCGGTACCAGCATCAGTTGTGGGGACTTCCGTTGTTTCTGAATACACAAAGAGACTTGCATCACAGTTCTGTACATTCGGAATTTCTTCAACTGATACACCCGTATCGTACTCAGAAAGATTTGTGCCCGTACTCATTTCCGATGGAATTGTAAATTTAATACCCCCAATTTCTTTCCCCGGTCCAAGTGCTTCATAGTGATACGTTTCATTTACCGAATACCCAACTGGATAACGAACTGAAAAACCTTCTGCACTATTTATATATACCTCCGGAAGACTTCCCGAATCGGGTGCAATCATCATGCAATCCATATATGTTTTTTTATTGTTTTCAAGAAGAAATGCGCCATTCCCCTTGCTCCAAAAAATAATCGATTCATCACTATTTGCATAACGAATACCACTTGCCGATATCGTCTGTGGAAGAGATATTGTGCGTCCGTCACTCAATACAATACGAACACTTCCGTTCGGTACTGGTGGCTCACCAGGTTTTGTCTCAATTGGTGCACCAATAAAATACACCGCAGTAATCGTTTTTGAATCCTTACACACATACAAAACTCTGTTTTCCGAATTTGGCTCTAGACTTTCGTTTTTCTGCGGTAACGCCCTCCCACTAAAAAACCATACCCCGAAAATCAGCGCCATTAAAATTATTCCAGCAAAAATTATTTTCATTTTTTATCCCAACGTCTTTAATTGTATCACCTCACTATCTTCTTTTATAACTCCACTACTATCAAGCCCGCAAATTAATTCAGCATACGGAAATTTTTCTGCCCATGTTTTTAATCTCTCTTTTTCCTCTTCTTTTCCGTATGCAAACCCAATATACGGAAGTGGAACGTTTTCGTTTTCGTTTTTTCCGATTTTTGCAAAAAACTCACAATTATCCAAAAGGAATGGATTTTCAAAAATAACTTTTGCCTTTACATTCAATTCACGATCTTTCAGAAGATCGAAATCCCTATTAAAATACCAAAATTTATCATGAGTGATTTTAAAATCCTTATGTAAATTTTTGAGGCTATTTTCTGGTCCGGGGGAGAATATTTTTTCAAAAAATTTCATACTTTTTGTGTGGTAATAAATTCATCAAAATTAACAATATTATTTTCAAGCACGGCACGATAAATGTCTGCACTCGAAATCGTGTGTTTTGATATATTTCTTTCGGATATCTGTTTCTTAAATTCTAGTATAGCTCGTTTTGATTCCGGAGTTAACAGTGCCCGTACTTGAGACACATCATTTTCTTCTTTTGTTGCGCGAGAAAGAAACCATATTTCAATTTCCCATCGCACATCTCCCCTTGTCGTCCTTAATACAAGAATATATCCATTTGGACGGTTTCCGCGTGGAAATTTTATAAAATCACCATATTCTATTTTTTCGAAATCCCTTTTCTTTACAAGCGCACTTAGTGCATTTATGGACGCAACACGTAAATTATCTGCTTCAACTACAATGTCGATGTCTGGATTATACATCAAATCCATTGCATAACTTCCTATAATATGCGGAACACCGAATGGTGTAAGTATATTGATAAGTCCAGTGTCGCTAAGTATCTCATCTGCCTCAGATTTCATTTTTTCTGAATATATAAAAGCGTCATTCCCTTCCATAATATAAAGAATACCACAACTAGAAAATCTGGTATTATATAAAATAGTTCAATAACAATTCTAAAGAAAGGAAGGTAGCTATGAAAGGCCTATCTAAATTATGGAAAATAATCCAAGGCGGTATGGGGGTATATATCTCCGGTTGGCGCTTGGCTCGTGCGGTTTCATTATGTGGCGAATTGGGCACCGTCTCCGGCGTTGCACTCGAACGAGTCGTTCCCCGCATCCTTCAAATGGGTGATCTGGGTGGTCATATTCGACGTGCACTTTCACATTTCCCATTTCCCGCTATCGCCCGAAAATTCATAGAAGCATTCTATGTAGAAGGTGGAATTAAAAGAGGAACTCCGTTCAAAGCAATACCTGTTTTTACCACTGATCCGACACATCTTCTCATCTGTACTACTATCTGCTCCAATTATGCATTTGTGTGGCTAGCAAAAGAAAAAAATCCAAACCCGATAAGTATTAATTATCTGGAAAAGGTGGCAATGCCCCATGTGTACGCGATCTTTGGTGCAATACTTGCAGACGTTGATTTTATCACTATGGGCGCAGGCATCCCCCTTCAAATTCCGAAACTGATTGAAGATATTGTGGAAGGTCGAGAAGCAACCTATCGCATACCGGTCATTGGGAAAAATATTACAAGTTATACAATGACGTTTGATGCAAAAAAATTTTTCGGTAGCGATATACCAAAAATGAAAAAACCAGGATTCATCCCGATCATTTCATCAAATCTCTTGGCAAATATCTTTATGAAAAAATTGCCTCCAGGAAGTGTATTTGGATTTGTAGTTGAAGAGCCTACTGCAGGAGGACATAACGCTCCTCCACGAAAACCCATCTTCGATGAAAATGGAAATCCTGAACCACTCTATGGCGAAAAAGATATAGTTGATTATCCGGCACTTGCATCACTCGGTGTTCCATTTTGGATTGGTGGTTCATATGCATCACCAGAAAAACTAAAATGGGCGCTTTCAGTTGGCGCATCAGGTATTCAAGCGGGTTCGATTTTTGCACTTTCGGGAGATTCAAATATGGATCCCACTATACGCAAAAAAATCCGCAAGCATGGATTTGAAGGAACCCTCACAGTAAAAACCGATATGAGGATATCTCCAACTGGTTTTCCGTTTAAGGTGGTAAATCTTGAAGATACCATAGCACATTCGGAAGTGTATGAAGCAAGAACACGCGTTTGCAACCAAAGTGAACTTGTTTCTCTCTATGAACGTCCTGATGGAAAAATCGGATATCGATGTGCTGCTGAACCTGTTGATCAATTCGTGAGAAAAGGTGGAGATCCGGCGGATACGATTGGCCGAGGATGTCTCTGTAATGGACTTATCACTACTGCAGGACTTGGTAACGAAGAAGAACCGCCAGCAGTCACACTCGGTGACGATGTGAAATTTCTTCCATTCCTCATGAAGGACGCCGAAGACTCATATTCCGCATCTCAGGCGATAACATATCTCTTAGGTTAAAAGAATATTTCGCAAAATCATCATTTTGAAAACATAAAAAAAAGACCCGTTTATTTCGGGTCTTTTAATTATGCGAATACCTTTCGATATATCAGAATCCCCCATGTTCCGAAAACAAGAACTGTTCCTCCCAACACCTGAAGAGCAAGTGGAAGTCCCGATGTGGTGAGAAAAAATCCGAATGCGCCAAGCGATACAAATTGCATTCCTCCAGAAATTGCCGATTGGATAGAAAGGACGGTCGCCCTGTTTTTCGAATCAATGTGACGATTCAAAAATTCCGAGAAGAACGGACGCGACAATCCCCGCACTATGTTCTGCAAAAATACCATTCCAATGGCAAAAACTGAAACGAACGAGCCCATGACAAACACGGGAATTCCCACAAGTGCCACGAGAAATATGATGATATTTTTTTCACCAATTCTTTTTCCAAATACATCGGCGTTTCTACTGAAATACCAGGCGACACCGTTCAAAAAGAAAAAGATAATGCCATAATATTTCACATCAAGCAAAACAAGTTCGAAATATGGGTTGTACGAAAAAAACCATATCTTCGATGCGACACTTATCATCGTGGCGAATCCAAATATCCACTTCACTTCCCTGCTCCGCGCAACAAATGCAAATCCCGATTTCATGATATGTATCTGTTCCTTCGGGGTGTATTTTTTTTCTGTCGGAGGTTCCTTCATAAAAAATGTTGCCCCTAAGGAAACTACTGCGCCGGGAATTGAAAGAAGTGCGGGAAGACGAAGTGAGATACCCGCGAGAAATCCAACTAGAAGAGAGCAGAAAGCAACAAGAATAAGATAATTCCCTGTTGCACGCCCTTCTATCCTGCGATATTCATCTTCGCGTCCCGATACTTTCAGTGAATCATAGAGAAATGCGGAATCCGCACCGGATGTGAGTGAAGCGCCGATCATCCATGTGATATTTGCAATCCACACATCACCAGGTGAATTCATACAGGCAAAAATGATTCTGCTTATAAGCTGGCACATTGCACCCGCAACAACAGTTTTTTTTCTCCCAATCAGATCGGCAAGCGCTCCCGAAGGAATCTCAAGAAATATAAAACCAATAAGCACAATAGATTCCAGATAATAGATGTTAGGAAGTGTCATCTTCCCGAGGTGAATAAGACTTGAAATAAGCACGGGTCCCCAAAAAAGCGGTTCTGCAAACGTCACATACCACGTATAGAACCGAACGTTTCGCGATACATCATGAGCGTTCATTGTTTCCTCCTTTATTTATTTGTGAAAGAACGTTTTTATGCTGAATAAAAAAATTCCGGCTTCTATTCAGCCGGGATGTCCCAAAAAAGAAATGTTTTTACTTACTTAGGAGTGTTTCAAAGGTTGAAAAAACATATCGGCTGAATACAAATTAAACCCATGTCCGTATGACACGACGAAATCGGCCATCGGGGTCTTGGTATTCCAATTTTTTGTATTAAGTTGTCGACACGTTTTTCTCATGGATATACTATACCATAACTATTAAAAAATGCAACATTCGCACAATCTTTCGATCTCCGACGTCGAAAGATTTACATTACCTTCTTAAGAATCGCAATTAATTAATAATATAACGCTTTTTTCTCTATTCTCTTCAAGAATGTTTTTCACAAATTTCTCCCACTCCAATGAAAGTTTTTCATCTTCTCTATCATCCTCACTCCACTCCCTTTCAACCCAACTACAATCCGAATTCATTATTGCCTGGGGAAACAAATCGTTAAATATCTCTAAATTATCAAGAAGGTATTCGGGAAGAAAAATATCTTGAAGCGTCCAACTATCAAATTTTCTGTTTTCATCTTCAGTATCCCCATTTCTCCCATATTCATTGAGGGGTTTTTCCACTTTTTGTCTTAATGCATACAACAACTTTTCATATTCATTCGGTTTTCTATTCTTATAAAGATCTAGTTTTTCATCGATCGTCATACTTTCATTCTTCATTCGTTCCAATTCTGTATTATTTTCTTCAATGATTTCGGGAATTCTCTTTCGCATAGATTTATCAATATTCATAATCACAAAAGTATAATAATGCATAAATTTTTAGATAAATAATTATTACAAATCTAGTAATTCGGAAATCGCAACCCGATATATCTCATCTTTTGTTTTATCGCGTAAATCTTTTTCTTTTTTATGCTGTTCATCCCCCACTATCTGCCCCTTAATGAGGTTGTCATGAACATATACAATTGCCGCCGAGGGAATGTGAAAATGATTTGACATCGCAAATATCGTTGCGGTTTCCATTTCAACTCCAAAATATCCCTCATCACTCCACTTTTGAACATCATCCGCAGTTTCCGCAAGCATCGCCTGAATACTAATAACCGGCCCCTCGTGAATTACAAAAATCGAATTAACCCGATTTCTCAATTTTTTGCTTAATTCATTATTTGAAAAATGTTTGTTAGTTTCATTTTTTCTCTCATACATACGAGTAGTGCTTTCATTCCCATAGCTGAATGTTGGAATGATGAAATCGGCGGCACTTGCTTCTTTGTGTAATCCCCCACAGCTTCCGATATGAATATTCTTTTTTGAACCAAACATTGAGGCAATGTGGAGATTTTCGGATAACACCGTCGTACCATAGGCAACAATAAACCAATAATTTTTATCTTTATATCTAAATTCAAAGACGTTTCCCAATAGTCCAATTCTCGTCAATTCACCCGAAATACCAAATATTTTTAATGTTGAAAGAAATTTTTCAACATGGGGCTGTCCTCCAAATGCACCATAAATAAGAACCGCCTCAACCTCATAGTTTTCTGGTAACCCTAAATATCTACGCCAATATTCTGCGGTAACTTCTTTATACATACAGATATCCTATCATATTCCGCAAAAATTAAATGACTTTTGCCTTCTTCAATACCTCCCTTACTGAATATTTATAATGATGATTTTTTTCCAACGCCCTGCGCGCCTGATCCTTTGTAATAAATCCAACTGTCACTTCTCGCGCAAGACGAGTCGCGTCAGGATGAAATCCGAGCATTCTTCGCGCCTTGCTTTCCGCAGCACGGGCAAAAAGACAGGAATTAGAATTTGATTCCACAAGCTTCTCTCCTCGGGGAATTTTCCATCCAAGTTGTTTTAAAATCTTTTTTGTATCTCCTATTTTCCTCTGAAGAAGAAACGGGAGATGCACCACATACACGGCGGGTTTGTTTTTAAACGGCTGTAATTTTCTTATTGCCGAAAAGACAAACTTCTTCGATTCACTATTCTGGCTAAGACCTGCCCATTCGTTGATTCCAAGCACAACCACCCGCACCCCGTGTTTCACCGCTTCTCCATAATATGATCGGATAATCACGCGCCTGCATAATTGGCACGTTCGAATGAACGGAATGTGATGCTCACATTTTATGGAATAATGCCTTCGTCCTTCCGTGTACCATTTTCGAAATTTTTCTTTCAGTTCGGAAGATTCGCGTTCATTATATAAATCGGCCGTCTTTTGAAAACTTGCACGATCTGCCGGGCGGATATATTTTCTCGCGTCAATTTTTTCGTAATCAACCCCAAGTTGTGCGGCAACCTGTTTTGCCCTTTTTGGTATGTGTGGTGGATAATATCCGGAATCCAATGAAAACGCGAGAGAAGTAAACCCCATTTGTTTAATCTCATAGAGCATCGCCGTGCTATCCTTTCCTCCGGAAATTCCTACCATCGCATCATATTTTCCGGTTCCACTTTTTCTGAGTGACATTAAAAGTTTTAATTCTTTCTCAAGTGGCTTTTTGCTAAAATTTGATTTGTATTTTTCACACACCTCGCAAAAACCGGACTTTTCTATGGAATAGGACAAATTCGCGCTCGAATTGATGCACCGCCTGCACTCCCGTATTTCCACAAGTGCCTTCAACTGTGAAATTATTTCTTTTTCCGTGGTAACGGCAGTATTGAATGAGAGATGTGCAATCTTTTCTACTTTGTTCGTGGAAAAAAGTCGTTCTTCAATTTCCTGCTCTTTTTCTGCAAGTTTCTTTGAAAAATTTTCCCTTTTTGCGAGCCGATGCGTTGCTTGTGTGTCGGGTGTTTTCAGATAAACCACAAAATATCCATGCTTCTTGAAATACAAAGAATTCCGATATCCACGTATTCCCGCCACAATGGGAAATTTTTGAGGAAAATCTTTTTTGTGGAGATGTATGATTGTTTTTGCAATGACCGACGAAGAATATTTATTTTTGAGATACGTGAAAAAATCTCGTGCCTCTTCACGGGAAAAATGCTCCCCCACCGATTTTTTATAAATTTTTCCGACCGCCCGAATAAATCCATCTTCTTTTTTTGGTAATTTCTCTAAGGTCGATGCGGGATATACCACGAGATGAGACGCCTCAATGTGTTTCGCATGAGAAAAATGATGTGCGAGTGATCTTGCCAGTGTGGTTTTGCCAGTTCCGGGAGCACCAAACACGACAATTCCCTTATAACTTCGTTTCATATATTGATTATAGCCCAGAATCTATCAAAATAAGCTTTTTCTTACGCGGCCAACTTTTGATTTCAATTTCCCGTTTTAACGCCTTACTTTTGGTCTCATATTTTTCCGAATAGATGAGCCTCACGGGTCTGCGGGATGCGGTGTATCGCGCACCACGTTTTGAGGTATTGTGCTCCCCCACCCGTTTTTTGAGATTGGTGGTATACCCCGTGTAGAGCGAATCATCTACACATCGAAGAATATAAATAAGGTGGTACACGGATTTATTTTTTATGAATGATAGAAACTAGATAATTATCTAGTTTCTATTGTGACTGGTAAATTTAAAGAATCTCTTATACAAATCCGGGGAAAAAATCGATCTTGATATGCGATTTTTTTATACCCAATTCTTTCAGTGTTTTTTTGAATGCGTCTACCATAACTTTTGGTCCTGAAATGTAAAATGTACGTTCTTTGTAATCAGGAATTTCTTTCATAATCATCTGTGTGTTGATAAATCCAAGAGAACACCAATCCGGTGCGGAAACATCCTTATCGGTAATCGCATATACCGCTGCAAGTCCTATTTTTTCACTTGCTTCATCAAAAATTTCTTTGTAAGCAATTTCATCCGCAGTTCTGTTTGAATACATAAGTATAATATTTCGTTTTTCATTCATATCAATAAGATATTTTATCATGCTGCGGAACGGCGTTATCCCAATACCTCCCGCAATGAATGCTAATTTTCTGTTTCTATCTTTTGGAAGAGTAAAATCTCCAGAGAGTTGCGAAGCGACTATTTTTTCTCCTATACACATGAATGCAAGCGCTCTTTTAAAGCTACTTGACGGCTCATAAAACTTCACCCCCAAATGAACTTTTTGTTCTGTTGGGGAAGAAGCAATGGTAAAATAGCGCCTGTTTCCTCGCATATCGGGCCTATAGTGGCCAAGCGTCCATTCAAGATATTGACCCGGCATAAACGTGATCGGTACATTCGAATTGAAAACAAAATTGAAGATGGTGGGAGTTACCCGTATTTTTTCTTCCAATGTTAAAATGAGTTTTTGTTTCGGACTTACTATATAGGAAAATATATTTCCAACAATAAGTGCAAGTTCCGGAGTGAAATATATTGGGCCAATATGCACAGTGGGCGCGAAAAGAAGTCCGACAAGTATGCCATAGTAAATTCTCAGCATCTTTGTCGGCGGAGTGGTGAGCGGTTCGGTAATCATTATAAATGAAAAGAAGAGAAGAGAAGAATTAAGGAATGTTCGCTGGACAGCAATCATGAAACTTCCTCCCATAATGATAGCAGCACCTACAGTGGTTATTCCCGCCACAAGAAAGAATGAAGAAACAAGATCGAATCGCTTTATTTTTTTTACCACTAAAAGTCCTCCTATAAATACAAATGGCATAAGCCATGGATTTCCAATCCACCAGCTCGCCGATTGATTGAGAGTAAATGCGGTGAGCATTACCGCAAATGCAGCAGGATTAAAAATATGTTTATTACCGATCGAAAAAATGAATTTTGAGGTCATTGCCCATAGTGCAGCCCATCCTAAAAAAGGAAGAAAAGAAGCAAATTGCAAGGAATGTGAAGGAGTAATAATAAGAGATAAAATGAGAGCAGTAATGAACGTTGATTCGGAATTTACCGGTGCTCCAAGAATGGACGCCCATGCCGTATTTACCGCCCAACATATTACTACTATGGTTAGTGTGGAAAGAAAAAGTGCAATCGGGGTGAAGGAGAACACGCCGAAAAAACTGAACAGAAATGAAACGGCAAGCAGCAATTCCAGATAATAAAGTACCACACAATACATCGTTGTTTTGTTTAAAAAATTGTCTATAAATAAAAACATAATTTCAATGTTATATTACGAATGATTCAAATCCATCGGTCATGATCGCTATTTTATTCAAATCAATCATATATCCCTCGAGATGTGGAATCGATGCAATGAAGGAAATTCCTTCTTTTCCCATTGCGAATGCTGCGGTTGCAAATCGATCTGCTTCATATATATCCTCGCCGATTACAGTAAAACTCACAATGTCCTCTATTGTATCATCTCCACAATGTGGATTATATATGTGCTGTCCGCGTATGTATGTACCCGAAGTGGCAATTCCGCAATTGGAAAGTCCTACCGTTTTAATAATTTCATTGGGGGCGAACGGATTTCTGATCCCTATGCGCCACGGCACCCTGTTTTTATTTTTCCCGCGTACTTCGATATCTCCGCCTGCATCGATATAAAAATTTGAAAATCCTTTTTTCTCAAGAATTTTCGCCGCATTGTAAATTGCCCATCCCTTTACGATTCCCGAAGGATTAAATATTCCTTTATGCCATACATTAAAATATCCACGTGTTTCTTTTTTTGTTTGTTCCGCAAGTGTGAGTATTTCTTTTATTTCTTCACTATATTGTGTTTCTTTTATTTCTCCATTATTTATACGCGAAACCTCGCTTATTGCTTTATATGGACTAAATTGTTTATCCACTGAGTGAAAATATGAAAATACCGATTCAAAATCACTTTTCATGGCAAAAGAATCGACGATCTCCACCGTGATAGGCATTCCCATGATGAGTTCCACGTACTTCATTAAATGTTTTTTGCCTGATTAAGCGCCGAGGTGAGCGACTCAATATATGCCGCACTCGTGTAAGTCGCGCCGGAAACCGCATTAATATTTGCATTCTGCGATTGAATCGTTTCAGTACGAAGTACAGGAAGTGCATCCGCATTTATTTGTTTTGAAGTTCCACTCTGTGAACCATCCATGACGCGTATATCCGTAATTTTCCCGCTATTAATAATCGCCGCGACTTGAATATTTCCGGTATATGCGTACGCTGTATTTCCCGTGTATGTTCCGTCTTTATATATTCCGTTTTGCGTTGGTGCTACGGATGGCGAGGAAGGAGTTTTTGCCGTTCCTTGCGGTTGAGGCACCGGTGTATTTCCGCCGTTTGCGTTTCGCGTCCTTATTATCTGCCCGTGTTCTTCTTCATCATCTCCGAAATCTTCAAAATATTGCCGGATACTCCCGATAACTTGGTTGGGAATAATCTTTGCTGGTGCATTGGCGGTTATTCCACTTCCATTTTTCGGAGAAATAAAAGATTCACCATTCTCATTTTTTGTTTGCGAGGGTGAAATAGCCGGAACGCTATTATATGAACGATTCCACACTGCATATGCGCCAAAAGATGCGACAATTAGGATTGAAAAGAAAGTTTTTTTGATTTGTTGTGATAGCATAAAAAATATTATTCACAGATGACGTATATATAATACACCAAATAGTTCATTTTTGTTGCATTATTTATAGAAGACTAGTAAGATATCGGCCCCTCTGAGTTGGAATCGTATTCGATTCAAGCCTTACTTAGTAGTTTAATTCAACTCTGGTATTAGTTTTTGATACTCCTTGAGCACTACTTTATCAGTATTACAATTTTATCTACAACACTACTCAATTCACCATCGGTGCTAACGGAAATTGCACCATAAGATAAGATTTGGGAATCAAATTCTTTCTGCCACTCGATATTATCATCCTGCTCTGCTCTGGTTTTTCCATACCCAGACTTATTTATTCTCGTTTGCATGCGGTACAAAAGAGTCTGAGGGTCAGATTGCAAAAGAATCACTTTATCAAAGAGTGATAAAAATTCTTTTTGGTTGCTGCCACTTGTTGTTCCTGCCACGACGATGCTTTCATATTGGGAAAGTATCTCCTTCAACCTAAAAGTATCACACAGACGATCTACGGTATCAAACCATTCTCTTGATTCAACTGGGATATACTCGACTTTTTGTTTATTTTCTTTCTTCTGCCAAAAGAATAAACCCGGTATGTCATGAAGATCTAGGGAAGTAATTCCCCTTTCTTTCAGCTCTTTTACTATCGTAGATTTTCCTGTACCGGCGATGCCAGTTATTAATACTTTCATATGTTTTATATTTTTGGTTATTTAATTTTATGAATCACAATTGATTATAAGTACAATACTTTTTCCTACACCAATTTTGAGCATTGCCCTTACTAATCTCTCCCACATAACAAACTCCTTTTTATTTTCAAAATCATTTTCACTCCAACCCATACGTAGCCATCGACACTCAGAAGTCATAATTGCTTCAGGGAAATAATCAGTTGTTCCAAGGTCTTTCAATCTCAAAGCTAAAATATTTCAATGCTATTTCTTCGGCCTCTTTTGCTAGATTTTTTGCAAATTCCAAATATTGTTCCATTATTTTATATTAACCCATCTCAATTTAGCTCATTAAGAATATCTGCAGTGGTTCGAATCCGACCTATTCTCGGGAAAATATATTTAAGAGTCGTTTCATGTTCTTCAATGGATTTTGCCGATGCCATCGCATCACTAACAAAGATTTGTTGATATCCATATTCATATGCGAACCTCGCTGTACTTTCCACACCGATATTTGTGGAAACTCCGCAAAGAACTATCATTTCGATTCCACGACGACGCAACTCCAAATCTAATTCAGTTCCATAAAAAGCACCCCACTGTCGCTTAGTTATTATAAAATCTCCATCTTTCGGTCCAAGCTCCGGGACAATTGTTGCATAATCTGCATCATTGTTTCTCACTTGAGCAGGAATATCCGTAGATGGTTTTAATGCATCCTTAAGATCGGGAGACGGAGTCACGCGCACAAAAAACACCGGCATATTATTCTTTCTGAAAACATCCGCAAGAGATACGACATGAGAAATAACCTGCTTGGAATCATATGGAAAAAGTGGCTTGTTTACAATTCCTTTTTGAAGATCAATAACAACCAAGGAGGTTTTGTTTTTATTTATTAATTTGTCCATTCTTTAATCTTATACCACCCTCCGATTCCCCACAAAAGTAAGCCCATCGAAGTATTAAAAAACAAGGCCTTACGGTGCATGGTGAATTTTCACATTTTCATACAATTCATCCATAATAAACAAGCTTCCTGCGATAGAATCCTTATTTTGTAAATAATCTTCCTTACTGAACCATTTTCCATATTGTCCCTCAGAATTTAAGATAATTTCTTTTTCAAAATTTTCGTCTACTGGCAATATAAACACATATAATTCGGCGGCTGAAAAATAAGCGGTTGCTTCAAGGTCATATTTTTTGAATAAAGAAAAGTTTATAGGAATTATATTCAGTTCTTCTTTTACCTCCCTATTCAACGCTTCTTCCGGAGTCTCTGACTCTTGAATGCCGCCGCCGAAAAATCCAAACATATTACCTCCCCGCGGATTGTTCTTTGCTCGTTTCTGCATAAATAAATATACTGAATCACTAATAATTCGGTAAGGAACAAGAACAGATACTTTTCTCCTTTCTTCCATAGAATTTATTATTCGTCCTCATCCAAGGAATATACGTCTAACGCGACCTCATCATATGGATGAACATCTTTTACAGCGTCTATTACATCTTTGAGTTTTTCTCTTAAGCATATTGTTTCAATTCTCTCTTCAATCACTTCTTCAAGCTTTCCAACTTCACCAATATGTGGGTGAGCTCCTTCTTCAGGTTTGAACCTACCAATGCCTTTCGTGGAGAATGTGCAGAAAGTATAATTTCCAATTTTTCCCGCACCCGCCTTACCCATGGCTTCGCGTACAATATCTGTATGAGTTTCTGGAACAAATACCACTATTTTTACATTTTTTGTAGTCATATCTTCATATTTGACCAATATATCTCAATATTAAAACACTCGCGTAAATACACAAGTACTTTTATTTGAATTTTTCACCCTTCATTGATATGATAGTTTTGCCATTGCGGGATCGTCTAATGGTAGGACAGCGGACTCTGAATCCGTCAATCTTGGTTCGAATCCAGGTCCCGCAGCCAAGTCGAGCGGAGTTATCGCGCTCGAGGAACGTCAAAAATTTAAATATGAAACAGACCGTATCTTCCATATTAATAAGCAATGATAATGAGTTTATTCTCCAACAGAGAGATAATAAATCTGGCATTGCCAGACCTGGAATAATTACAAATTTCGGAGGAAGTGTAGAAAAAGGAGAAAAGCCTATAAATGCGATAATTCGAGAAATCCAGGAAGAATTGAATATCAACTTGGGTGAAAAAGATTTTCAATCATTAGGATCCTCTATAAGGAAGGGTTCGCTTGATAATACTGAACACCTGACCCACTTATTCGTTGCACGTAACATAAAAAAACAAGACTTAATTTTACGAGAAGGAAGGGCAATTATTTATGTAAAACCGAACGAATCACTCGATGCCCTTAATCTCTCTCCTGGAACAAAAAATGTTTTAGTGATGTTTAAAAAGTTGAGTACTCGAGACCGTTCGAAAAATTGATGCTAAGATATAACCAAATTATCTAAGCAGAGCCTGAACCGACTTCGGTTCTAACTCAAAGGGGTTCAGCCACATTGTATGAATTGGAATATGTACGAAACAAAATTTAAAGTGTTTTTAGAAGTTGCTGGCGCATTGAATAAAAACGGAATTACCCCAATTCTTTTTGGTTCTCTTGGGTTATCTCGCATTATTGAACAACCAACGATAGATGACATTGATATTGTCCTGCCAAACGGAATTTTGGTTGATAATTTTGAAAAGTTAGAGAGAATTATGTCGGAAATTGATTTTTTGAGGGATACATATTACAAGCATGAATTTATACGAGGCGACAAACGTGTTGGATTTGAAGAAGAGAGTAATATAACTAATGTACATATAAATTTGGAAACATTAAAAGAAACTGCGGTGGGGGTATACGATTTTTTGAACTTTCGGCTTCTGAGTATCTAAACGTCTACATTGACACCTTAGTGAGATGGGAAAAGAAGGTCGAAAGTATAAAAGAAAAAGTAAACACACTTAAGCAAATAAACAAGACGACTTAATTCAAGATTAATTACACTTCGATTTAAGATTTACACGAAGTATATTAAGAGCTCGAAATTGGTTGGATTTTCAAGCCCCCCGGCAAAGATTCAAAAAAAGAATCACTATGACGTGTCATAGTGATTCTTTCATATACTGTTGAAAATAAAAGATTAAACGGTGGTTTTACAGAAATATCTTCCCAAATAATACGGCCAAATGATGAGTGCGAGCACACCCTTCCAAAACGTGAGCTTCAAATAACCGATGGTAAATAACCATCCAATGAACCATACCGCACCAAAAGAGTTTTCCATAAATTTAAAATTGAAAAGTTTCTAAGGTTTTGTATATCACAAACGTCGGCCACACAATCGCTTTTAAAACACCCAAAACGCCCATCCAAAAGGTTTCTGAATGTTGCAAAAAATAGATAAGTGCACCGACAAACCCCAAACAATAAATAAAACACCCAGAGGCACGCCTATTCCCACATTTTTTCCCCCCACACTTCATCAAATCACAACATTTTGTTTGTTTTTCTTCTCCCCCACCTTGTTCGTTATTCATATAATAAGTATAACACAAAACCCCCCGCTTTCAGCAGAGGGTTTTAATTCTTATAATCCTACTTTTTCCTGCGCTAATCGCAGAAGATATAAAAATGTCGGATCTTCATAATGCGATCCTTTCTTCCTGATTTTTCCGGTGAGCCACTTTTCAGCACGGAGTACATATTGTCGAAGAACTTTTTTCGAGCATTTCAGCTTTTCATCAAATACAATACGAGACAGATTCACAATAAAACACTTGAAACATCCCCCACACTGAGCTTCGTAAAACGGAAACCGTGGATATTTCGACCAAAAAATTCTCTTTTGCATTCTGTCCTTCAATAACGGGTAGGAAAAACAACTGTTCGTGTGCGCAAGATCGAGCGGATATTCCCGTATCATTATTTCGAGTATCTCCCACTCTTTTTTATCGTCCCACACAATATCAACCCAAAATCCCAGTGCATAAAGAAGCTGATTAAACTCCCTCATATATTTTTCCTGTCCGCTGAAGAGATCGTATCTGGTCTCATCGCCAAATCCCTCAATCACAATGTTTTTTGCTCCATATTGATATGCATATGGAATCATAAGTGCGACGAGAAACATATCACGGCTTTTCATTGTTTCAAATCCATTTCGCGGAGTTCCATTTCTTAAATGCACCGTATCGAGATCCACCTTTTTCCACTCAGCATATTTTTCAGCATATTTTTTTTCTTCTGAACAGCAACAAAGATTCAGATTCTGTATATGCACAAGATGCGGAGATTGGCCGTTTTTTAACGCATTCAAAAAATGGTAGACGCTGTCTTTTCCGCTGGAAAAAGGAACAATAATTCCCTTGTCATCCAACGGAGGCACTTCTTTTCTCATGTAAGAAATTCCGGGAATATCTCCCCCACGGGAAATAATTTTCGGAGCAGGTTTTCTGGAAACTTTATACATTCTCTTTATAAAATCACTCACCTGTTTTTCCAATTTGTAATTCACAAGAGTGATTTTTTCCGGTAAGAGTCCACTCATCATATGCATCGTTCCAAACTGAGAAAAGAGAAATTCACTTTTCTCGTCATACGGATACTCCCTACTTCGTATTGCGAGGCTTATGTGCCGTTCATTGTTTCCCACCAAAATCAGATTTTGTGTTTTGAGCTCAAAATCTTCATACACTATCTGCATTTCCATACTTTACCTCTTTTTCAAATTTTAAAATTCTAACTTCTTTATAGTCCTCATCCCCCATGAAGTCAATCTTATCCGCTACAATTTCTCTCTAATAAAGCCGTCTATACAACATTCCAACATTCTGCAGAATGTTGGAATGTTGTATAGAATAAAAAACCACCCAATAACGGGCAGTTTTAAAGTTATCTTTTTTTTACTTTTCCAAACGCGGATTTAAACACATTTTCCTCGAGACGTTTTGCCTGTTCTTCGGTAAAATTGTACGCTTCGTCACATTCATTAATGACTATTTCCATTTTCGGGAGAAACAGGTCATCGTCAGGGTTTATCGTATACATAACTCCCACATCAAGCATCCTTCCAATATGGAGTTCGTAAAGATTCTTGATCAACCCGGACCGCAAGTTGGAGAGAGGACATCCTGTGACGCGTATTCCATAATCACGGACGAAGCGTAGCATTTCTTCATCTGCACCAAGCGGAATTGCGTGAGACACACCGTGGCAGCGGAGTTTAAAAATCGCAGTTTCTACGTTTTCCCTGAGTCGCTCGTAATATGTATTTTTCGGAAATGGTGCTACCCATTCTCCCGCGTGACAATCACGTTTTACATTTGTTCCAAATGTAAGTTTGTATGCCTTGAAGTGTCTCTCTGGTGGAAAAAGCGCTTCATCACACACAAGATCCAAAACGAGCTCACCATCATATTCGACTGCTACTTTCGCAATCGTGAGTCCGACTTCTTCGGTTGCCTCTCTCCCAATACAAATCACCGGCGTAACCGATATATTAAATTCACTTTCTCCAAGTCGAATTCCATACACAATAGCATCGGTTACCTCCCTAATACTAAGCCCTCCTCTCGTGTGGTATTGTGGCGCAAATTTTCCTTCAACATACACATATCCTTCTTGTGCGCGATGTTGCACATAATTGAACCCGAGAATTCTCAATGCTTCAATAGTTTGGAGTACACTCGTAATAGAATTGAATTTTTCGGTAATATTTTTTTGTGGATTACGAAAAAAATTCAAAAAATCGCCTTCTGATGAAAAGGGATATTCTTTCTTTGCCTCACTATAAAGTATCGGAAGAATCTTCCCCACCACAGCACTTCCATCAATATGGTCGTGCAAAAGCCCACGTATTTTCGGTTTCATAACTACCTCTTTTTCAAGTTTTAAAATTCTAACTTCTTTATATACTCAAACCAAGGAGGTGTCAATTCCGTTAATGATAATTTTTCTATAGAAACAAAACAATATTTTATAAATATCATCACCAATTAAAAACAATCTAATGTGCCACAAAATTATAAGAAAAACGTACAAAATTTCCACGATTAAATCTGGGAGATTTTTATCATTAACGGGATCAATAAAAATGTAAAACCTAAGATACAAAAACCACTATGATGCGTCATAGTAGTTCTCATTCATGCCCGCTATGCTATAGCATAGCGGGCCAAGGTTATTATTTTCCACACATTATTTACTCCACCGAGCAAAAATACCACATGGAAGCAACCGTTTTGATTTTGATTCTTCAATCGTGAGTTCGCCTATTTCTATCTCACCCCCATATTTCTCGATGATGTAGGCAAGATTATTTTTATATGCGGTTGCCGAATATCCGGATGCATATCCATTCACCAAAAAGAAAATTGGATCCGACGATAACACCTCTTTACATAAATCAAAAAACGGAATTAAATCATCTTCAATTTTCCACAATTCCCCTCCCGGTCCGTGACCGAATGCCGGAGGATCCATAATGATTCCATCATATTTGTTTCCTCGTTTTATTTCACGTTTCAAAAATTTTACCGCATCATCAAGAATCCATCGGATCGGGGCATCTTTCAAATCCGAAAGTTCTGCGTTTTCCTTTGCCCAATTAATCGCCACCTTTGATCCATCAAGATGACAGACTTCCGCTCCCGCGCGCGCCGCGGCGAGCGTTGCTCCTCCCGTATATCCAAACAAATTCAGCACCGAAACCTTTCTCTTTGATTTTTTTACTTTATCTTCGATCCATTTCCAATTCGAAGCTTGCTCGGGAAACACACCCGTATGTTTGAACGCTCCGAGATGAATCCAGAAACGCAATCCATCAATTTCAATGTTCCACTTTTCGGGAAGATTATTTTTCGTTATCCATTTTGCATTTCGCGCATCGCGGGAAAATGTTCCGCTCGCTTTTTTCCATTCCATTTCTTGTCGTGTTTTTTTCCATAACGCCTGCGGATCGGGACGGGAAAGAATAAATTCTCCATATCGCTCCAATTTCTCCCCCTCTCCGCTGTCGAGCAGTTCATATTCACCCGATGATTCAGTTTTCAGAATGAGAAAATTATCCATCTTTTTTACTCTTCTATATTCTCATAAAACCGGAAAATAAAAAAGCGCGCAAAAAGCGCGCCTATAATTTATATGATCCGAATACTCACAAACGTCTCATTCAAAACACTCGGGGTGACGGTGATGTGCAAATGTTCATCACCACGGTAGATGTGCATCATATTGTATTCTTTTTCCACTTCGGATCCATCAAATGGATGATTGGGTTCAAAAATAGCATATTCTTCAAATGTATTGAAGACCGTTTCCGCATCCAAATCTTCCTTGATTATCATAAATTCATCAAGACAATCAACATTTTCTATCTCTTTAAATGCGTCGGAAATGCGTTCTTCATCCGAGTAATGAAGCTTTGAATCATTATAGAGATCAAAAATCTCCACATTTAATTTTTTCCTGAAATAATCACGGATGGCTTCTCTCTCGTTCGGAAGCATCCGCCGGATCATGTTTTCTACAGATTCTCCCTCTTCATCGGAAAGGGCGAGAAAAGACTCCATAATTTTTTTTATGTCCATCATAACATCGATGCCTTTTTCTCTCTCGTTATCTTCGAGAGAAGAAATAAAGCTACAATACACCTTCATCGCGATTGGTACGTATAATTCTTTTTTTCTCAGAATGCGAAGTTTCAACGCAGAGAAAAAAAATTGCATATAACACGCCCAATTTTCTGTTCCTACCTGAGAGAATACGTAATCAAACCTCTCCTGAAATTGCTTCTCAGTATTCATAAATTACCTCCATTTATGTTGTAAAAAAATCTGTTTTATATAATACAGTAATATCTAAAAAAAGTAAAGTTTTTTTCACATCCAAGTAAAAAAACGTGAAAAAATCCAAAAACTATGTATGATAAACTCATGCTTGTTGATGATGTAAAAATAAAGGTAAAAGCTGGAAATGGAGGAAATGGCGCTGTCGCGTTCAATAAAAACATGAAAAGTCTCGGACCCTCCGGGACGCATGGAGGCAATGGAGGCAATGTATATGTGGAAGGGGTTAGTGATTTGAGCGCACTCAATCAGTATCGCTTCAAAAAAGAACAAAATGCGGAGAACGGAAAAGACGGACGTTCGCAATTTAGGGATGGGCAGACCGGCAAAGATCTCGTGCTTCCCGTTCCAGTTGGAACAATTGTGCATAATCTGAGCAATGGATTTGACGAAGAGGTGACAAAAATTAGAGAAAAAATATTGGTTGCAAAAGGAGGAAGAGGAGGAAAGGGAAATTTTCATTTTCGATCATCGGTTAATACCTCTCCAAAAGAATTTAATTATGGAACTCCCGGCGAATCATTTGAAATTCGACTTGAATTGAAACTCATCGCAGATGTCGGTCTGATTGGCCTTCCAAATGCCGGAAAATCGAGTTTATTGAATGTGCTCACAAATGCAAAAAGCAAGGTGGCAAACTATCAATTCACCACACTTGAACCCCATCTCGGAGTCTATTATGAACTCATTCTTGCCGACATTCCGGGGCTCATTGAAGGCGCTTCGTCGGGAAAAGGATTGGGCACTAAATTCTTGAGACATATCGAACGAACAAAAATGCTTTTCCATCTTATCTCTTCGGAATCGCCCACTATCACCCGCGATTATAAAGTAATCAAAAATGAATTGGCATCATTCAGCAAAACTCTTGCCGAAAAGAAAGAATACGTATTTCTCACAAAAAGTGACTTGATAGATGAGAAAGAATTGAAAGAAAAAATAAAGGAGTTGAAAAAAATAAAAGTCTCCCCTATTCCTATTTCAATCATTCACGAAAATGAGATTGAAGAGGTGAAAAAGATTCTCAATAAGATAAAAGAGAAAAAATAAAGACAAAAATCCCGTCATAGACGGGATTTGTTTTATAAAGCTACAAGGCAAAGAAGATCTCCGGTTGTGTTTCAAGCAACCCAACGAGCGTCAGAATATCATCTGCATAACGTTTGGCATTTTCATCGTTTAACCTCATCCATCTATTACCAGAACAAAATGTCCATTCTTCAACGAATGTGGCTATAGTTTCATCTCTCCTGAGTAGCGCTATTGTATTAAGGAGTTTTTCCTGTAACGCTTCCAGGCGAGCGCGCATTTCATCTCTTTTTATCTCTTTCACATTTTGGAGAAAGGTTCCACGAAGGAGAAAGTCAATGAACGCAACTTTCGCCTCGCATATAAGTTGGAGAGTCAGTTCATTTTTTAGAATAAATTCATGAATAACAGTCGGACCGGAAAGAATAAATGGATATAAAAAATCTTCCGCTTCTTTTGAATATCCAGTGTTTTTAAAAAACACCTTTACAATTTCGACAGAGTTAACTGACATAATGTCCTCTCTTTATGAATAAGTAAAATTTCTATTAGGAATCATGTTACTAAGATAGTAATAAGTCAAGTTCTTAACCCTATAATGTAAAAAGGCCTCATGTTGAGGCCTTTCTTATTTTCGCAATTTCTTTTGTAATTCTCCCCAACAAACTCGCAATAGATGGTTCGAATTCGCATATTCCTTCTTCTTTCAACGAGACCTCAACTTGAAAACTCGCCCGCGTGAGTGTTATTCTTGCCAAAGAAACAGAATATGGAAATGGTTTATCTGTTTTTTCCTTCAAGATATTTATGAATGCCATATCTCTGTACACTACGAGAGAAAACGGCATATCATCAACCGTTCCTATATAGGTTTCCACAATTGAATTAGGAACCTCATTATCCATATTTCGAGTCATAAGTGACCCCTCATCGGCAAATTTCAGAAATACCTCCGAAAGGATACACGGAATAGATCCTGCGGGTTTTTCCCCAAGAAATTTTTGAATGTTTTCACGAACCTGCTCTTTTGAAATATTCATTCTTTTTCCTCTTAAAATTGTTAATTTAAACTAAATACACAATAAAATAAATTAAATCCCACGTCAACAGAACACTTTACAAAATGGTAAATCTATATTAGAATACACAAATGGAATACATGATCGAAAAACTTGTTTGGGCCTGGAACGATCTTGATATCTGGCTCGTGGGGGCAATGTTCGTCGCTTATTTTATTTATGATTGGTTGTATGCCCATTACACCCTTTCGGTGGCGAATTTGAAATCGACCTCTGCCGCGACATTTGGCGCAATTCTCTATACTATAAGCGCATTCGGAGTTTTAAATTATGTTGAAAATCTTCTTTACATCGTCCCCATGGTGTTGGGAGGATGGTTTGGTACATATTGGGCAATAAAAAAAGAAAAAGAAAAAATCATAGCAATAAAAAAACCTCTCTAAAGAGGTTTTTTTATTGCATCATTTTCCGGAGTTCGCAAAATTCACATTTCGGATCATCACAAAATCTCTCCCAGAATGAAAGATCAAGTATTTCCTGTGAAACCTTGAGGACAAGTCCTTTCAGTTCTTCAATGTCCTTTTTTGTTATTTCAAAGTGTTCTTTTTTATATCTCCCTTTTTCATCGGGTTCGACAAAATCAATATCTCCCGAAACCATACTGAACTTCTCTCCGTCTTTATACAGATCCAAAAGGAGACGATAGAACGCAAGCTGGCGCTTAATGTCTCCGTCAGAAGACTTTGTTGTCCCCTCTATCACCCCACGCGATTTGGGTTTTCCTGTCTTATAATCAACGACATTCACATTTCCCTCATCATCCAGAATCTCCATTTTATCGATGACTCCCGTGAGGCGAACATCAGGAGTCAAAAGTGCTCCTTGTATAGAAAATTCGGTAAGGGTGCGCGTATAAAAATGTCCCTTATATAATTCAAAGTATCCCCCCAATGCTTCCCTTCCCCGTTCAAGAGTTTCTGCATAATCATTCTCAGAAAGTGGCTGACGGTTAAGATAAAATTCAAATTTTTTAAGAAGGAAATCTTTTCCCACTTCTCGAGTTTTTAAGTTTTCAAAAAAATCTTTCAGTGCACCATGCATGGCGACTCCATACATTTGGTGTTTTTTTATCGCCTTTGGAATTCTCAAAAGATTTGTATAGAAATATTGCCACGGACATCGGAGGTAATTGTTCAATCCGGTAACTGAGAGTCCATTTTTCATAAATATCTCCCGAATAAAATCTTTATTGCGTATATCCACCCCTGAAGGAAATGACTCTGAAAAAATCGCGGATTTTTCGGTATTATATTTTTCTTCATAGACACCCACCTCTTCTTCGAGGATATATTCTGGTTTTATTTCTGAGAGAAATTGTGATGGGATTTTTTCCCTCCCCCCCTCATCAGTACGAGCGTAAGAAATATATACCTCCTTTTTCGCACGAGTGAGCGCAACATAAAATAACCTCCGCTCATCATCAATGTCGCTTCCACGAACACCGTTTCCAAAAAGCGAAAAGACACGCGGAACAAGTGGAAGTGTATCGGATTTTCTCTTGTTCCCCCAGTGGCCATCATATGCGTTTACAATATAGACATATTCAAATTCAAGTCCCTTCGCCCGATGTGCCGTCATACAACGCACCCGCGAGGTAATATGCCGTCCTCCGCTTTTTTGGATAGACACCCCGTGCGCAAGAAGTGCATCAATATAGGAAATAAATAATTCAAGATTCATACCACGATGAACTTCGGCCATTGACTTCACTTGGTCAAAAAGAGTGATAAGTTTATCCATTTTTTCAACTGAGTCGGGAATGGAAAGAATATGTGCGAGAAATCCCGATTCGCGAATAATAGTTTCAAAAAACGAAACAATATCAATATTTTTACTCTTTGTTTTCCATCCAGATATATCAGAGAAAAACTTCTTCACTGAGGAGATATTTTTTAATCCAAGAGAATCGAGTATTTCGGGGCTATGCATGAGTGAAAGTAGTGGTATTTTCTCGCGATGGACACGATCAATGAGAAAATAAATATCTGCGGGGTCTATCTTAAAAAAATCAATATGCATCGCTTCAAAAAAGAGTTCATCACTTCCAAACCTCTCAACTGCACGGAGCAACAGAATAAATTTCCGTATATCAATATCGCCAAGTACATCCCGATCGGACTCAATAATAAAAGGAATTTTATATTTCTCAAAAATACGTGAGACAGGAAAAGCATCGCGGTTATCACGATAGATCACCGCAATTTCGTGCGAGTGAACCCCATTTTCTATTTGCCTCAAAATATGTTCTCCAAGAAAAAAATACTCTACCTCGGGACGTGAAAATGTATAGAGGGATAATTTCTTTTCTCCGTGGGAAGTATGCGTCTTGAGACGCTTTTCCCCTTCAATAAGACTATGCGCCGAATCGAGAATAGTTTGAGTCGAACGATAATTTTCCTCAAGCGTTATCAGTTTGGCATCGGGATATTTTTTCTTGAAATAAAGAAAATTTTCGAGTGAAGCTCCCTGAAATCTGAAGATTGCTTGTTTCTCGTCCCCTACAACAAATATGTTTGGATGTTCATAATAATTCGCGAGAAGTTCCAAAATTTTATTTTGCGCGTTGTTTGTATCCTGATGTTCATCAACCAACATATAATGATGTTTCTCTTGCAACATGAGAAGAAGATCATTATTGCGTTCGAGTGCCTCAAACACCTCCATAATCATATCGCTATAGTCGTAGTATTTTTTTTGCGCAAGTTCTTTTTGATACATACGAAATATATCGGCAAGTTCCTCATTTTTCCGGATTTGTTTTAACAGTTTCTGATATTCTCCTTTCATCTTCCTCGCGTGCGCTCCTTTTGCATGATAGAGATCGGGAATTGCTTCAAACTCAAACCTTTCCTTCTTTACAATCTCGGAAAACTTTTCAGGATTTATCCCTTCTTGTTTTAATGTATTGATATTTGAAAGTATCCCGCGCAAATAATAAAAGGGGTCGCCAAATGGTTTTAATTCTTCAAGTGATGTTGATTCGATAATTGTCTCCACGATATGTATCTGATCTACTTCGGTCACGTGTTGTGATCCGATAATCCGCGGAAATTCTTCCGGATAATTTTTTATTACATCATTACAAAATCCATGAAACGTATTAATCACCACGCCATATGCAGGACTTCCAATGATTTCAACCAATCTCCTTCTCATTGAGGTTGTTCCAGACTCAGTAAATGTAAGTGCTAAAATATTTTCAGGTTGTGCATCTGTTTTTCTTAAAATATTTGCAATGCGAAGTGTTAAAATCTGTGTTTTTCCTGTTCCGGGTCCCGCAACTACCATTACTGGTCCTTCAATCGTATTCACCGCTTCTTTTTGTGAGGAATTTAACTTCGCATATAATTCATCAAACTTCTCATTTCTTCTTTCCATATCTCTCAAATTTTACCATTAAAACAAAAAACATCGAAAGAAAAACTTGTACAATTGATATACGTAAATTGACATTATTTCATTTTTGTATTATTTTAAAACTAGAATCATTAAAAAGGAGTTTATATGCTCTCACTTTCACAGAAATATGAGTGCCGCTTGTACCACAAACAAGCTCTTCAATTACCGGAAAGGGTGGGAGAAATTCCCCTCTTTTCTCTCCATAAAATAAAATCAGCCACAAGAAAGGGTATAACCCCTCTTGGAAAAGACACCCTCTCTCTTTTTTTAAGAATCCTTATATCTCAAAATATAAAATATAAGAATGAATTAAAAAGAGATTGGAATTGCGTTACCGCAGATCATATTGTGAAGACAATTGATCTATTGGATAACGAATTAAAGAAAGCAATAAATGGTCTTATTCCTAAGGAGAAATCAAGCCTCACTGGCCCCGATAAGGAAATATTGGTGTCGCTCATCGCGAGTAAAAACATCATTAAGAGAACCCTGAAAGAGTGGTTCGATAAAAATTTTGATTTTTTGCTCTACGACACAAGTAGTAGTATTCCTTGGGCAATTGTTCAGGAACTTCGCACGCGTCTGAATATCTGGGTATTCAAAAATACTAATCTATTCGGAGATGAAATCGAAGAAGTAATATTTAATGTCGCGCAAAAACAAGGGGTAAAGACGGACGGTATATCTGCGGAAGATGCCTGGAAAGCAATGGGAGGAAGACTTTTCACAGAATAAATTTAAAAATGCTCAATAATTTTGAGCATTTTTTGTATTTACTATTTGACCAATGACTATTTATATGGTATTATCGAGGTAGCACCTAATCATTCATAGATAAGGGAGTGTACACCATGGCACAAAAGGCATCTTTTCTCGAAAAGGTAAAAATGCTTGCAAAAGCAATTTCTTATCATCTTTTTCCTGAAAGTTATGAAAACCTCAAACAATTTGCCGTAGAAGCAAAAAAGGGAAGTTTCCAGGTTGAGGTAATAAAAAAAAATACTTCCTCTTTAAACCTGGAAAATAATACCTCAAATTCTCAGACAGGAATGGAATATTTCCGTTTAAGAGGAAGAGGTTATGGGAAAAAAAGAGATATAGTCTGTGATGTTTCAATTGGATGTTACAGTCCTCTTCTCGACGCTTCCGAACTTTTAAAAAAGGAAGTGGAAAAAAAGAGAGAAATAATTGAGGTATTTAATTTTTTTGATGTTCCTTTCAAGATTGAAAAAGGAATGCTGGAAAAAATATTCGATACCACACCGGCAATAATCTAATTCGGGAGAGACAATGCAAGTACAAAACTAAGGGGCTCTAGCGCAATGCAAAGAGTCCCGATTTTTTTTATTACACCACTAAATTATCTCCGCTTGATAACACGACTCACAATACACAATCTCTGGTCTATCTGGACCGCAACTCGTCTCAAATTTATTGGGATATAGAACATCTTCATGATTATGTCTTTATATCTTTTTCTTCTCGTATATATTACTTAAATTTTACTTTTGTTTCAGAATTGTATTCTCTTGGCTCCCAATTTATTAATTTATAATATTTTGAAACCTCACCCGCTTTCATTTCATCAATATTTTCAAATATTATTTCTTTCATATTTTCCACAACATACTGATGATTATCTATTTGTCGTAAATGCCCCTTTGGAACATTTTCGGATTTTATGCGATAAACAAATATGTCAATTCGTGGATCAAAAAGATCTGGATTCTCGAACTTTATAGTCTTTTGTTCACCATCAATATCCGTCACCCCTAACGGACGAGCTCCACACGCAACAGCAAAACCATAATTTGAGGTAAAATAAATCGCTTCAAGAAGTTCGTCTTTCGGTACTTCCACCTCAGATCTCGCCTGACGTTTCTCCAATTTTTCTAACTTTTCCTTTGACCCGTGATATAAAAACATATATTTATTCTAATAAAAAATTAACTAAACTACGAGACGTTTCTGTATCTTCCTCTTTTCTATCGGTGATATCTTCGTTTTCTCTACATATTTCTTCATCATATCAATCGTCACGTCATATGTCTTCCTGTCTACTGGATACGGGGTCGCATCTTTTCCTCCGTGTGCAAATGAATATCGCGCGGGATCTTCATATGACGGTTTTGCGCCGTAAACGACCTCCGAAACAAGCGCGAGTGCGCGAATCGTTTTAGGTCCTACACCTTCGGTCGAAAGAAGCTTTTCATAACTCTCTGGCTGCTCATCACATAGCTTCCATAAAATTTTCTCAAGATATACACTCTTTGAAAAATCCTCCATAACTACCGGGTGTGTTCTGAATTCCTTGTTTTCAAGTTCGAGAAGTGTAAGCTGTTTTCCCTCTCCATTTCCCAATGAAACCATCTTTGAAAGTGGAGAATAATACCTCCGAAGAAGCTGGATATCTTTCATAAGTACTCCAAAACTCTGATGAGTGAGATCTGCACTTATCTCCCGATTTTTTTCGCTTTCATTCGCGGTCATATTTAACACATTCGAAATTTTTATCTGACTCGAAATTCCCGAATGTGGCTCGCGAATCAAATCTTTTGCGGTTTCCGAGTGCCAGTGATACCTCCGCGCAGTTTGATTTTCTTTATTCATCCCCTGTTGCACCACGGTCCACGCTCCATTTTTTGTGAAAAAGAATGTATGGTGGTAAATCTGAAATCCATCTTGAATAAGCGCACTATCCACCTTCGCCGCCATACGCGAGTTATATGAAAGTGCTCGTGTATTTTTTTCACTTAATGCCAACCGGGATCCCCATGTAAATATCTCATCAGGGGTCTTTCGAGATGTCTTTCCCTTCCCTCCGCAAATAAAAATTCCGAGGTTGCGTTCTTCCCCTCGGATTACTTCCTTAAGTGCCGCCGTAAGTATCGTCGTAAGCCCCGAAGCATTCCAATCAAAGGCTAAAACCGTCCCCAAGGACTGGAACCACACAGGGTCCCCAATACGCTGTATAAAGGCATCTGGACCCTCTTCCGCGACGATTACGTGCATCATTTCGCGTCCCAGCATCACCATGCGGTCAAAAAGCCACTTTGGGCACTTCCCATAATCAAGTGTAAATGTGGCAATCCCGCGTTGGATCATAAATTATCGATAACGAACCGAAACCTTTTTTCCCTGCTTTTTTGCGTGTTTCTTTTTGGCTACTTTCCGTGATTTATTCATATTTTTATTTTACCACCTATTTTTCCGATGAACAGTTTACAAACTCACAAAAACATTTAATTCCTTATAGGCTAATTCGCACGAATTAGCCTATAAGGAAAAAGAGATAATAAACTAATAATTACAGATATCGCACATCCCACAATTTTTATCGGGATACGCCTCACCAAAATATGCAAGGAGCATCTTTCTGCGACAATCCCCCGAGGTACAAAATTCAATCATCTTATCCAACTGGTATTGCGCGACCGCCGCACGGTGCTCGTTCTTACTCTGCCGAATAAAAAATTCATGCTTCATTTTATCTCCATATCCGAAAAACAACATGCAATCGGAGGACAACCCATCTCTTCCCGCACGTCCCGTTTCTTGATAATATCCTTCAAGATTTTTTGGAATATCATAATGAATAACAAAGCGTACATTCGGTTTATCGATCCCCATTCCAAACGCAATGGTTGCGACAATGATTCGTAGTTTTCCCTTTTGAAATTTTTCCTGATTTTCGGTGCGTTCTTTTTGCGGAAGTCCCGCATGATATGGAGCCGCTTCAATTCCATCCATCATCAAATCGCTCGCCATGCGTTCAACTGATTTTCTGCTGTGACAATAAATGATTCCTGAATAATCCGGATGATCTTCCAGATATGCCTGAATATAATAATATGCGTTATCTTTCGGACGGATAATATAATTAAGGTTTTCCCTATTGAAACTCGCACGGTGTTCACCATACATTCCTTCTTTAAATTTTAACTGCAATTTGATATCGTCTCTCACTTTCCGTGTTGCGGTTGCGGTAAGCGCAACAATGGGTACTCCAGGAAATTTTTCACGAAGCATCCCGAGCTTTCGATATTCGGGACGAAAATCATGTCCCCACTCAGAAATACAATGCGCCTCATCAATTGCAATTAAAGAAATCCCGCAATCAAGAAGAAAATCTATAAATCCTTCTTTTACTAAGCGTTCCGGTGCAACATACAATAATTTTACCCTTCCACTCAACACTTGTTCTTTTATTTCTCTCGTCTCCTTTACTCCGAGACTACTGTTTAAATATGCCGCAGGAATATTTTTCCCCTCAAGTGAATTTACCTGATCTTTCATAAGTGAAATAAGCGGAGAAACGACAAGCGTCACCCCAGAAAACTCAAGTGCGGGAAGCTGATAACACAGCGATTTTCCCGCACCCGTGGGAAGTACCGCAATCACATCTTTTTTTTGGAGTACATCGGCAATAATATCCTCCTGATAAGGAAGAAATGAGTGGAATCCAAAGTGTTGTTTTAATAATCGTTTCATAAAGTTAATACTCTAACCGTATTACATCATACACAAAAACATGAAAACATAAAATAAAAAGACCACCAAGCAATGTGCAGTGGCGGTCTAAATCTTTTCCTTTTTGTCTGCTTCTCAGCAGTTTTCAGTTTCAGGCGGGAAGGCTTCCCACCTAACCAGAGACATAACCTAAATTATGTTTTGTTTGGATTTTTCCGTTGACGTGCCTAAAGTTTAAAGAATAGGAAGTTCAAGGCTTTCGCGAAAGAGAGTTTTTATCTCTTCACTACTCATCTCGGTCTTCGGCTTCTCTAGACCCACCCAAAGGGTGCGTGCATCACGTGGAAACCGGTCAAGTAAATGTCCATAGGTAACTTGCAATTTTTTGCGCGATACCACGGCATACACATGACTGATCCGTGACTGGCAAGTACTGCAGTGACCCTGTTCCGCCACTTCAAAATATAACTTGCCGTCATGTTCCACGATCTCACGAGAGGTTTGCCAACCCTGTAGAGATACGTACGTATCCGATTCCTTTTGTTTTTGATTATTTAGTTAATTAACTAACCTTCTTGCGCGTGTCCATTGAAATACTGCCAGTAAAAGACAAAGAACTATCCCAATACCGCCCCAAAACAACACATGAACGGTAAAACTAAGGATATCTCCAGCAAATACTGACGAAGAAGAATGAATGACAATTGCAGAATGCAATATCTCATTTGCATGCGCGGCGCAAACAAATGTCATACCGCCAAACAACAATGAAATACCAAATGCAATCTGTCGTGTAATTCTTCCCGCACCCAACATGGAAATAAATGATGCGAGCGCAACAACAAAAGAAAACAACGATACAAAAAACAATTGCAAAAATTGCAACATATTTTTCCTCTTTATTTATGTTCTGTTTTCAAGCTTAACATATATATAGTAATATGTCAATAGTACAAAACCACCCATAAAATGTGAGGTATGTGAAAATCTGTTGTCTAAATTTTATTTAATTTAGACCATTTATCCATAATATCCTCCACCCCATCAGCACTCTTTGTATTCATAAGCTTCATTCGTAACTCTTTTGCATTATCAAAACCAGAGACATATGCCTTAAAATGCTTTTTCATAGTATCAAAGTTTTTGAGTGATGTAGAGCGATTATCATTTGAGTTTCCGAAATATTTTTCAAAAAGACGTGTGTGCTCACGCATTGCCGATAATCGTTTCTCCAACGGAATCTCTTTTTTCTTTTTTGCAAAAAAGAATGGGTTTCCAAATATTCCTCTCCCCACCATAATTCCATCAACCCCCGATTCTTTTGCTTTTTCTATTCCATCTTCCACGCTCACCACATCTCCATTTCCGATAATAAGCGGTTTCCATTTTACATCAGAAAAATATCCATCTCGCAAAGAAACTGCATCAGCGATTCTATCCCAATGTGCAGGAACTTTCGACATTTCCTTTCGCGTTCTCCCATGCACCGTCACAACCGCGGGCTCTATTTCAAAAATATACGGGAGCCAATCCTCCATCACATCTTTGTTATATCCAAGTCTCGTTTTCACGGATACGGGCAATTTCCCCGCCCCGCGTTTCGTTTCCTTAATAATTTCTTGTGCAAGTTTTGGATTTTTCATAAGCGCCGCTCCCGCGCCCTGTTTCTCCACTGCACGATCGGGACACCCCATATTGATATCAATCCCATCAAATCCCAGCTCCCTAGCGAGCATCGCACATTCGTAAAAATGTTTTGGTGTCGCGCCGAAAAACTGTGCCACAATCGGTTTTTGTTTCTTCGTATATTTTAGATTGATAAGTAATTTCTCTTTTCCGCGAGAACATAATCCATCGCACGAAATAAACTCGGTCCAAAAGACATCGGGAGCCCCATATTTTGCAATAATCTCCCGAAATGCAATATCAGTGACATCCGCCATTGGTGCAATCGCAAAAAACGGTTTTTTTAGTTTTTTCCAAAATCCAAATTCCATAAGCACTCTCTATTCTATATTGAATTAAGACAATAACAAGGAGAACTTTCATTCTTATCACATAAAACCACATCCTCGCGAAGACTATTCAAAAATCTTTATTATATTTTTGAAAAAAGGAGAACTAAAAATTCCTATCAAAAAAGGTATAACTATAACCGACCATGCAAGATAATATTTTTTTAAGATGTTTTGTAAAAGTCCCCACCATCCACATATACTATCAGCAAGAGGAGTTGCAGTTGAGGGCATAGGAACACTTCCTTCTGTTGGTTGCATATTAATATAACCCTCTTTTACACATACTTCAAAAATTTCATTATATTCAATAACTCGTTTTTTTATTTTTTTTTCATCTTGTCCGCCCCTGCGCCACCATAATATCGGATAAAATCTTTTTACAGACCTAATCGCTAATCCCGGATATGCATCCGTACCAATAATAAAAAAATCTTGTGTCAATAAAACCTTACCCCCGCCATGTAATTTTTCCATTGATTGTTGACTAGTATGGAAAGTTATCGCATTACGAAGATTTTGCAAAAACCACCATTTCTTTATAAATCTCCACATTTTTTTATTTTACTATTTTCACATCATCGTGTCACATTTTCAAACATCATCTAAGGAAGTAATTCTAATGCAAAAATCATTGACATATATATAAATTAATGCTAAAATCAAAGCAGTAAAAATAGAATTATTTTTTAACAATCAACCTAGTGGAGGTACGTCGTGAAAAAGGGATTTTTAATTCTTTTAGTAATTGTCATATTAATTATGATGTTCTGCTCACAAACACCCGGACAATGCAATGGTGCTAGTTGGTCATTCAGGGGGTCACAAGTTAATCAAATTGATTATGATCGTAGAGATCATAAAAAATACGAGGAACTCGGCCTTTTGATGCGATGTCGCGTAAATGGTTTTGGTTTCATTGCATCCGGAAGAGTTATCGGCGATTCATCGGCATCGGTTGCCGGCGGTTTCTCACTATTTCTCAAAAATACAACATTAGATTTTTTAGTCGGCCCAAAGTATTTTACAAACGACCGATTTCAAAAAGAGACTGTTGCTGAATTTCAGATGAGGGGATATTATACTCCATCCGAAAATTTTGAGCTGCGTGGATTTTTATACGCGGCTGATGAAATTTCGGGCAGAGGAGATATTTTGTATTATATCCAAAAAAATTACTGGTTTTCCGGCGGACTAACAGCTGAATCAAATTATGGTTACGGAATCGTTGTTCAAATCTCCCCCACAAAAAATATTGATATATTGGGAAGAGTGATGACTAACGGAAACAAGGATTCCCGTGAGCGGTATAAGCTCACAACTCGAATTGAAGCTATATTAACATTTTAGCCATAAAAAAAGCGCGGATAAATTTCCGTGCTTTTTTCTTTGTGCCGGGAACAGCACTCAGCTTGAACCCCCCACTTTGGTTATTTAAAGATCTCTTCCACCTAATCACTCCTAACCTTAAAAGTTACGAGAAATGATATTTAAAAAAATGTTAATTAGTCTTGATTAAAATCAGTGACCTCTTGAACTTTATTTTCTAAATTATCAAAGACTCTTTTAAGATCTAACCCTTTTGCTTGTACAGTTCTTGTCGGTACCGCTGGACTAAATAATACCCATTCTTGTTCATAAATTTTGGGGTCCATATAAATTTCATATTGAGAATCAAAACCAAACGGATATGCACATCCCGGTTTCGCTCCAAAATATTCACCTAACTCTTCTCCAGTAGAAAGCCTCACCTTATTTACCCTCAATTTTTCTTTTATGTTATTAAAATCAACTCTTTTACCCTGTAGCGTTATATAAATAAATAGTTTACCATCTCCATTTAGTACCATACATTTCATTTCTGTCCCCTGAAAACCAGTCTCCTGCTGCACTTCTTTTAACTCCTCCCATGTTAACGCCTCTTTGTGGGAATATAATTTATATTCGACATGATTATTATCGAGTAAGCTAATTAATTTATCGTATACAACACCAGGATTAGTCATAATTTATTTTTTTTAAAATCTCATTGATAAACTCTACTTTTTTCCGATAATATTCTCGAACAGTCATTCCATCTCCGTTTTCTTTTAGTTTTCGATATTCTTCTAATACATCTGGGTGGGATTGAAGATGCGCCTCAAACGCGATCCCCCTTTTCCAACCATCGTGTTCTTTATTTATTAGAAATACATCAATGTGTTTTTTATCTTCTTCTGCCGCAAATCTTACTCTCTCAAATGGATATAAACTTTTTGGCTCACCAAAAATAGTCTTTAATGGATGAATCATTGTGTTGAATTCAGAAGATGAAACAGGAATATAGACATCAATTTCATCTTGTCCTGATATACCTAGGCTTGTTGCGCCGTGATGTTCCACTGGTGTATCATTTCCCAAAGTATTCCGAATTTTCTGTTTCACTCTTTGAAATTTCTCTTCAGCCGTTTGGTCAAAAGGAATAATACGTATTTTATTTTTATCAGAAAGATGAGATATCCATTTTTCTTGTTCCGATGTCAACATGATTTTATTTGGTGCGGGATACGGGAATCGAACCCGTGTCTCAACCTTGGGAAGGTCGCATTCTACCACTGAACCAATCCCGCCTTCGTTTTTTATGGTGCCGTACTTGTTGCTTTTGGAGGAATCACAATAATCATATTCTCCCCTTGTTTTTTATAATTTAATTGTGCACGTAATTCTTTTACTAAATTTTCTGGGTTTTTAAAATATTCAATTTTTTCGACCAGAGATGCATTTTCTTTTTTTAAAGAGTCCGCAGTTTCTTGAAGTTTTTTTACTTCTTCCACAAACACCTCTCGTTCACTCCGTAAGCGATAAAATCCCCACACAAGGATACCCAATATAGCTATAAAAAGAAGAATTTTAAGAATTTTCATATGGTATAAAAGCTATCCTCTCCGCATCTGATTATATAACAATCCCCGACCATTTATAAATAGTCGGGGCTGTTTTTATACACAATAAAACTTACTTCTTTTTCCCTTCAATAATGAGTTGAGCAACATTTCCCGGAACTTCAGCATAATGACTAAATTCCATAGTGAATGATCCCCTTCCTTGTGTCATTGAACGAAGTTTTGTCACATACCCGAACATTTCTGAAAGCGGCACTTCGGCATCCACTAAACGTGCCGTACCACGTTCTCCCATTTCATTAATCTTTGCGCGCTTTGAACTTAAATCACCAGTGATATCTCCCAAGAATTCTCCCGGAGCAATTGTCTGTATTTTCATGATTGGTTCAAGCAATACCAACTTACCAAGTTTTGCGGCTTCCTGGAATGCCATTGCGCCTGCAATTTGGAAAGCGATTTCAGATGAGTCAACTTCGTGGAACGATCCATCATACAGCGTTACTTTCACATCGGTTACCGGATACCCCGCAAGCACACCTTTCGTGATTGCCTCCTTCACACCCTTCTCGATAGGAGCGATAAATTCCTGAGGAATGACACCCCCTTTAATTGCATCAACAAATTCGAATCCTTTTCCGCGCTCCAATGGTTCAACTTCTAATCTCACATGACCATATTGACCACGTCCTCCCGACTGACGAATATATTTTCCTTCTCCCTTCGCCTGGTTCTTAATCGTTTCTTTATACGCAACTTGTGGACGACCAACATTTGATTCTACACTAAATTCTCGCTTCATACGCTCAACAAGCACTTCCAAATGAAGTTCACCCATACCCTCAATAATTGTTTCTCCCGAATCATTTCCGCTTACACGGAATGTTGGATCTTCATCGGCAAGACGACGAAGTGCAAGACCCATTTTCTCCTGGTCGGCTTTTGTTTTTGGTTCAATACGAATCGAAATAACCGGTTCTGGGAATGTAATTTTTTCAAGGATGATTGGAGTTTCCGGATCGGACAATGAATCCCCTGTTCCTGTATTTTTCAATCCAACGAGAGCTCCCAAGTCTCCCGCATAAATTTCTTCAACTTCTTCCCGATGATTCGCGTGCATACGAACGATACGTCCAACACGCTCTTGCGTATTCTTTGATGAATTCAAAATATAACTTCCGCGTTTTAATATTCCCGAATACACTCTGAAAAACGAAAGAGTTCCCACAAACGGATCCGCCGCGATTTTGAATGCGAGTGCGGAAAGCGGAGCATCATCTTTTGCAACAATCTCAATGTCTTCATGTTTTTCGTTTAACCCTTTTACCGGAGGTTTATCGAGAGGCGATGGGAGATATTCAATAACCGCATCAAGCACGAGTTGCACTCCCTTATTTTTTAATGCCGAACCGGCAAGCACGGGAACTAATTTTCCCGCAAGTGTTGCAGCACGAAGCGCTTTCTTGAGCGTAGGAACAGAAATTTCTTTTCCTTCCAAATATTCGCTGATTAATTGATCATCGGTTTCTGCTATTTTTTCAATAAGCTCATGGCGCTTTTTTTCCACAAGCTCTTTCATATCTTCCGGTACATCTCCGACTATTATTTTTTCTCCACGCTCACCTTCAAATCGATATGCTTTTTTATCAAATAAATTTACAATACCTGAAAATGTATCTTCACTTCCAATAGGAAGTTGAATTGCCACTGCGTGTGGAGTGAGTCGATCAATGATAGAAGCAAAACTTCGTTCAAAGCTCGCACCCATACGATCAAGTTTATTAATAAAACAAAGACGCGGAACATTATACTCATCAGCATAACGCCAGTTTGTTTCTGATTGTGGCTCAACACCCGCTACTCCATCAAACACCACCACCGCGCCATCAAGTACGCGAAGTGATCGTTTCACTTCAACAGTAAAATCAATATGCCCTGGAGTATCAATAAGATTGATACGATGTTCATTTTTCTTTGCGTCCGGCGAAGCATGATCAATATATGTGGGAGTCCAGAAACACGTAGTTGCCGCAGAAGTGATTGTAATTCCGCGCTCACGTTCCTGATCCATCCAGTCCATCACTGCCTCCCCTTCGTGTACTTCTCCAATTTTATGCGATACCCCGGTATAAAAAAGAACGCGCTCTGAAACAGTGGTCTTCCCTGCATCAATATGAGCGATAATTCCGATATCACGAACTCTCTCCATTGGGTATTGTCTAGGCATAATTCTTTAATTAAATATAAATATTACAAAAATAGGTTTCGTATATTTGTACGAAATTTGTATTTCGTAGTTTATCTCACGTAACTTGCGAACGCGCGATTCGCTTCCGCCATTCGATGCATATCCTGCTTCTTCTTAATCGCAGTGCCTTCGTTCTTCGATGCCAAAATTAATTCTTCCGCAAGACGCTTCGCCATTGGAGATCCTTTCTTCTTTTTTGCAGTATCGATAATCCAATGCGACGCAAGGAAAAATTTTCTCTCCGGTCTCACTTCACGGGGAACTTGATAGTTCGCACCTCCGACACGCTTTGAAACCACCTCAAGAAGTGGCGAAGCATTTACAATTGCTTTTTCAAAAATTTCTACCGGATTACCTTTGGTAATATTTTTTACTTCATCAAGTGCGCGATAAAATACTCTCTCTGCGGTCGATTTTTCTCCATCAACCATAATGTAATTAATAAAACGAGCCATATCGATGCGTTCATGCACCGAATCTGCTATTACCTCATTTTTTTTGAAACTTGATCTCTTTCTCATAAATAATTATTTCTTTGCTCTCTTCGCTCCGTATTTTGATCGCTGTTGTTTTCGCGCATTCACTCCCTGGGTGTCGAGTACGCCGCGAACAATATGATACCGGACTCCTGGAAGATCTTTCACACGTCCCCCGCGAATCATAACCACAGAGTGTTCCTGGAGATTATGTCCTTCTCCTGGAATATATGCGGTGACTTCCATGCCATTTGTAAGACGAACCCTCGCCACTTTTCGAAGTGCTGAGTTTGGTTTCTTTGGAGTAGTGGTAAATACTTTCAAACACACCCCTCGCTTAAATGGCGAAGACGAATCAACCGGCTTGTTTAATATGTAATTAAAATAAGTGCCAAGAGCTGGAACCTTTTTCTTTTTGAGGATTCTTTTCCTTCCACTTTTGATTAATTGAGATACGGTAGGCATAAAAACACTACTGCAAGTGCAGCAGGTATAAGAATAAGGCAAAACCTCACTTTTTGTCAATCCCCCTCATAAAATCTATATGAGGAAATGACCTAAATACAACCGCCCCATTCATCGTAATATTGGCAGATTTATGGATATAGACTAAGATGTTTACAGTATAAATTTAATAACAACCCTTGGAGGCCTTATGTTAATCCTAAAAGAGGAAGATATGAAAACATTCCTCTCTCTCGTACGGAAATATTATCTCCTTATGCGGTGCTGGCAGGAAATCTGGAAAGGAAAAAAAGACAAAAAAGAATCAATTATTTTTGTTATTGCACCATTCTCTACCAAAAAAGAACTTGAAGAATCAAGAAATGAGGCAAAAGAACTCACTGAATATCTACAGGAAGATGGATTCAATGTGAAGTGTCATGAAAAAGAAGCAGAAATACCCGGAGATGACCCACTCTACATATATGAGCGTCCGCTTTGGAATATTTCACTCATTATCGACTTATAAGAAAACAAAACGGCATATAATGTCGTTTTTTATTTTAAGTTTTAAAACCCTATGAAAAGGCGGTATAAAAAGCGGACAATTGGGGAAAGGAACTCAACTCCCAAAAATATAAAAATCATCAATACAAAGAATCCATATCGCTCGAACGCGTCGGCTAGGTGCTCATATTTTCTTGGAATAAATGCAAAGAGTATCTTTGATCCATCAAGTGGTGGGATTGGCACCAAATTGAAAATCGCCAGCATGATATTAATCATCACTATCGAGGCAAAAAGCGGTTCAAGAGTCAAAAGTGCTCCACTCACACTTGGGACATACATAAAAAGACGATAAAAAATGGCAAATATAAATGCGACGATGAGATTACTTGCGGGACCAGCAGCAGCAATAAGCGCTCCCCCTTTTTTTGGATTTTTTAAATTAAATGGATTATAAGGAACCGGTTTTGCCCACCCCAAAATAATTCCACCTGGAATGAGAGACATAAGAAGAGGAAGAATGATCGAACCGAACGGATCAATGTGCTTCAAGGGATTTAATGTCAATCTTCCCAAATCCCGGGCGGTATGATCCCCCAACTCTTCAGCAACATATCCATGTGATACCTCGTGTATCACCACTGAAAATATAAGAACAATAATTTGAAACAAAATGATAAATTCCATAGGTAAAAACATTATATAGGAAAATTATTCCCCATGCTATAATGGAAGATATGGAAAGAAAAAATGTTGGGGTGTATGTAGTAATTGCTCTCGTTTTTGTGTTTACGCTCACTGGATTCTTTTTTGTTTTCGATTCGATTGGAACCCTCCGCACTGACGTGAGAAATGTGGAAATGGCGCTTGAACTCGCAAACAAAGAACGACAAGCGACTCCTGTTGAACAGCCAATAAAAAAAGTTGACCAGGAACCGAAAAATGCGACTTCATCGGACGAACAAGCCGCAGAAGTGGTTACGAGCATTGCCACCGTCCCAACAGCAATTCTTATGGATGTTCAATCAAGTCCAACCTCCCTTCCCCAAACAAACCTCACTCTTTCGGTAGAAAGTATAAATAAGAATTCAAATAATACTCTCTCGGTTAACTTCAAAATTTACACAAGTAAGGCAACGGGAAATTCATCAATCGACCCATCAAAAATATTTAGTATTGTCGCGCTTGATAGCGACAATATTGAATCCTTCAAAACAAACGGACAGTTTACTTCGATACCTCCCAAAAGCGTAGTGTCGGGAAGTTTGCTATTTCGAATTTCCCAAGCTCAAAATACAGTCATTCTCCAAGTCGGTTATGGAGAAAATATAAAGTTCTACGAAGTGAATTTTTCAGAAAAGAGCTATAAGGAAACAGTGATCGGGTGACAACCTAAAAATTTGCACTTTTTTGAAAAATAGATATAATACCTCTATATATAAAACATATGCGCGCGTGCGAAAAATGTGGAAAATCATACCAAATGGGGGGAACCAGAAAGCTTCTCCGCGGACATTATAATCAAACAAACCTCACAAAGAAGAAGGCAAATTTGCAGTGGACGAATCTTCTTGTCCCAGGGAAACGATCAAAGGTGTGTACCACGTGCTTAAAGACACTCAGTAAGACAAAAAAGAAATAAAAGAAAAATCCCCGCGTGTGGGGATTTTTTAATTAACTCTTAATCTCTTCATCAGAATAAAGGCACCCGGGTATTGCTTCGTCGCCCCTGTCTCCCGAGTAGGATCTCAATTGCTGTGGTTCTTCCTTAAGAATTACGAGACCATCTTTCTCGGAAAAAATTCCGATCGGAAATATGGCATTTAATTCATATTCCTCTCTGCTTTCTTTGTCCGGATCAAATGGTCTGTTTGGTCCAATTGTTTTGCCCGACATATTCACCTCGTTGTATGTTTAAAAACTGTTTTATATTCTAAACTAAAAATATAAAAATGTCCATCCCTGGCTATTAATGTGCCCATCTTTGAGTATAATGAAATAGATCTTTTCGGGCTGTAGTATACCGGTAGTACGCATGCATGGGGTGCATGTAGACCGGGTTCAATTCCCGGCAGCCCGACCGAACGAAGGTGAGGGAGATACTGAGCACAGTAGTGCGAATGTACCGACATAATTATAAAATCTCGCTTTGTGCGAGATTTTATAGTTTTATGATGTATCAAACTACACGTGTAAATATTTTCTGATTGCCACTATACCGGACACAATCCCCAACCCAACTCCAAATAACAACTGATAGAGAAAGAGAGATAGAAAATTTTCATTGAAATATGTGTTTAAATTTATTTCAGGAATAAAATTTGAAACATACGGAGAGACGAAATTGATAATCGGGATAAATATGAGAAATCCGATAATTGAGGCAATAAACCCATACATGAGTCCTTCAACAACATAAGGACCACGAATGAAATTATTTGATGCCCCCACAAGACGCATCACGCTGATTTGTTCACTATTGGAAAAAATAGCTAATCGGATTGTGTTAAATGTAATCATCACCGCAAGGAATGAGAGAAATACTGTGAGCAATGCTCCCCCATTTTTCACCGTATCAACAAGCGCAACCAAACGATCAATCACCACATGATTTTGCGCGTAGGTCACTTTCTCTATAAGATTTTTAAATACGGGCTTATCCAAATATTCAGCAATGGTGTCATAATGCCGGGGATCATTCGCTTTGATATTTATCGATGCGAGAAGCGGATTTTCATCAAGTTGTTCAAGTGTTTGTGTAATTACCTCTTCATCTGCATGTGCTTTTTTAAATTCTAGAAGTGCTTCATCGCGCGAAATATATTGTACCGCTTTTACCTCAACTAATCCTTCAAGAGATCGTTTTATATTTAAAATTGAATCTTCGGCAACATTACTCTTGAAATAAACACTGATGTCGATTTTATCTTGTAGTGCACCGACTGCCCCTTTTGCCATCACGTTAAACACAATAAGCCCTTCAAACACAATAAGCGCGAGAATCATAATGCCAATCGTGGAAAGTGAAAGCCACCCATTTCTAAAAAAGTTGCTCACCCCGTAACGAATAATTCTTGATATTTTTACCATCATATAATTTTATCCAATAATAAAACGACCGTTTGCTTCATCTTTAATGAGACGACCTCCATCGACAGTGATAACTCGCTGTCCTAATGTGTTTACAATCTCTTTATCGTGCGTCGCAAGAATAACCGTGCTTCCCAATTCGTTAATTTTTGTAAGCAATTTTATGACTTCCCACGTATTGAACGGATCAAGGTTTCCGGTTGGTTCATCGGCAATAATCACATCGGGGCGGTTAATCATCGCACGCGCGATTGCCACCCGCTGTTTTTCTCCGCCGGAAAGTTCTGCGGGAAAGTTAAGCATCTTATCCTTAATGCCCACCATTTCCATCACTTGCGGAACAAGTTCATTAATTTCTTTTTGCGGACGTCCGTTCACCTCAAGCGCGAACGCAACGTTCTCAAACGCGGTCTTTTTCGGCAATAAGCGGAAATCCTGAAAGATAACGCCAATATGTCTTCGAAATTCAGGAAGTTCCTTTGATTTCAATTTATTTACTTCATATGAACCAAAAAACACCTGTCCTTTTGTCGGCTTCTCTTCCCCAATTAAAAGTTTGATAATGGTCGATTTCCCCGCGCCGGAACGTCCCACAACGGAGACAAATTCATTCGGCTGTATTTTAAAACTCACCTTATCAAGAGCAACCATCCCATGGTTGTAGGTTTTCGTTACATTTTGAAAAATAATCATAGAAAAACTCCTTTGAGGAGAATCTGTATTTATTATACCTTATTTCATACTCTCCAACAAATCTAAATCTCCATCCAATACCTCTTCCACACGTGAAATTTTAATCCCTGTCGCATGATTTTTGACTTGTTTATATGGATGCAATACATACGATCGAATTTCGTGCCCCCACTCCGGTTTCACTTTCACTTTCAGGTTTTCTATAGCGGTTTCGTGCTTTTCCTGCATAAGCGCGATAAGTTTTATTTTTAAGAGCTCCATCGCCTTATCCCTATTTGCGCTTTGTGAGCGTTCCGATTGCGAAGAAATCACAATTCCCGTCGGTAAATGGCTCACACGCACCGCAGTTTCCACCTTATTCACATTCTGCCCGCCCGGTCCCGACGAACGGAAAAAATCGATTTTTACATCCTTTTCCGGGATCTGTATTTTTGAAACTTCCACCTGTGGCAAAATCGGCAACACTTCAACAAGCGCAAATGAGGTATGCCTCAATTTTTTTGAATCAAACGGAGAGATGCGCACCAATCGATGCACCCCCGATTCGCCTTTCAAATATTCATACACCCCATCACCCTTGAGCGATATAATTGTGTCGTTCACATATTGTTTTTTCCACCCCTTTCGGTCGGCGCATTTTTCATACATCCGAAGCAACATCCCCGCCCAATCTTTCGCGTCATCTCCCCCCGCCCCCGCAAGCACCGACAAATATATTCCGTTGTAGGTTTCGTTATTCATATATTTATGTTAATCTATTTCGAATACAATACTTTTTGAAAATTAAAAAAAACCGAGCGAATATTATCCACATCCCCGAGAGATTGTTCAGCATTTGCGATTGCGTGATATTTCAAATTGAGTAATACTGGCAATTTTTCTTCATCAAGTTCCTCAACACCTTTTTCTTCATATTTAGAAAGTACAAAACCTAAAAATTCTTTCTGGCTTTGATCTAGTCCTTCAAAAATTTTATCTTTCGATTTTTCTACTCTTTGCACCCTTGTAATTGGCTCTGTTAAAAATGAAATGTAAGTTAAAACATCAAACAAATCACTTTGTTCAGCATCTATCATCTTCTGTAGTGTTTCCAACTCATCTTTACCAAAACCTTTTTCTGCAATTTTTTCTAAGAAAGCCTTTCGGGTTGTTGGGTTAGACCAAATTTTTCGTAATTCTTCTTCACTCTTGAAAAATTCTGGCATAACACCAAACATATTTTCCATGAATTCTTGAATTGAAATCGGCTTTCCGTCAGCACCCCAAAATGAAGTTGAAATCATATGCTGAATTTCGCGTTCTTTTCCATCTCTTAATTTAATCTTCAATTTTCTTTTCGGTGAATGTTCGCACTCACAGGGACTCTTCCCGCACACGGGGCACATTTTGGGTGGTTTTTCACACACACATGGGATCTGTCCGCAGATATCGCAAACGCGTGGTGGTTTTACTTCACAAACACACGGGTCCTTTCCACATTTTGAACAAATTTCCTCAATTGGATCTCCATCCCATTCTGGGTCAGAAAAATGTTTATATGCGTCAACAAAATCAAGAATCGTAAAATATTCCTTACCGTCAAAAAGCCTTGTTCCGCGACCAATAATTTGTTTAAACTCAATTATTGAATTTACTGGCCTCATTAATACAATATTTCGAATATTTCGCGCATCAACACCAGTAGACAATTTTTGTGAGGTAGTAAGAATTGTTGGAATCGTTTTTTCATTATCCTGAAATTCGCGTAAAAACTGCTCACCGCGAGCACCATCATTTGCAGTCACCCGCACACAATAATTCGAGTCCTTGCTCCCCTTCATTTGATTTACTAGATCGCGAACTGCCAACGCATGATTTTGAGTTGCACAAAATATAATTGTTTTTTCGTTTTGATTTATTTCGTCTAATACCACCCGAACCCTTTTTGCTTCACGTTCTTTTATTTCAATAATTTTATTAAAGTCAGCCTCTTCATAGATTTTTCCCTCCTCAACTTCGCCCTCAATAATTTGATCATCAGAAGTATATACATAATCATCAAGAGTGGTTTTGATTCTCTTTACTTTAAAAGGTGTTAGAAATCCATCGTTTACACCTTCTTTGAGCGAATAGATATACACTGGCTCGCCAAAATATTTATATGTATCCACATTGTCTTTTCGTTTTGGTGTGGCCGTCAAACCAAGTTGAACAGCCGGAGAAAAATATTCTAAAATTCCCCGCCAATTACTTTCATCATTTGCTCCTCCACGATGACATTCATCAATAATAATGAAATCAAAAAAATCTGGAGGATACTCACCAAAGTATGGCGCCCCGTTTGGTCCACTCATGAAAGTTTGAAAAATTGTAAAATAAATACTTCCACTCATCGGCACTCCACCCTTTTTATGAATATCAAGCGGGTTTATGCGTACTCGTGCATCATTTGGAAAAATCGAGAAATCATTACCAAACGCCTGATCGGCGAGAATATTTCTGTCCGCGAGAAATAATATCCTCGGCCTACGGACTGCATCTTTTTTCAAATTCCAGCGTGTTTGAAATAACTTCCAACTAATCTGTGCCGCCACAGCAGTTTTTCCTGTTCCTGTCGCCATGGTAATCAATACTCGTGATTTCTCCTCGGCTATTGCATCTAATGTTTTATTGATAGCTAATTCTTGATAATAACGCCTCCCTTTCTCACCCTCTATCGGAATGGTGGCAAATTTTTCTTTCCATTCATTCTGATCAGAATATGTTTTATTCCATAATTCTATGGGTGTTGGAAACTTATCAATCAATCTCTCTTTCCCATTTTCCATTGATATTTCATAAATCTCTTTGCCATTGGTGGCATAAGTATATTTAATCTGCAATTTTTGAGCATATGCCTTAGCTTGTGCAACTCCCTCTGTTACCTCTAAACCCTCAGCCTTAGCTTCAATAACACCAATTTTGCGGTTTTTATATACCAAAACATAATCGGCAATTTCTGGTTTACCACGCATTCCACCAGTTTGAATTTTGCCATCAGTAATACGAAACTCACGCGAGATTTTTGATTCCTCTACCTCGCCCCAACCGGCTTCTTTTAGTTTTGGGTCAATATATTCTGCTCGTGTTTCCGACTCGTTCATATTATTTACTTAATAGAGAAACTAATTTTTTGTTAATAAAAAAATGATTTCGGCCAACTTTCATCGAATGTAATACGCCAGCTTCTGCAAGCAAAGAAAGGTGTTTACTAGCTGTTGTGTAGTGAATATTTATTTCTGATGCAAGTTTTGTAGGTATAATAATTGGATAAGAGAAAAGGGCTTCTAATAAATCTGCCGAGTAAATTTTCGGATATTCAGTTTTGATTTTTTCTTTTAATTCTTTATGCAAAACCGTAACTTTTTTTAAGGTTTCTTTGGTTTCTTTTGCTTGCAAATAAAATCCTTGCAACATAAAAGTGATATAATCATGCCAATTATCATTTGCGCTCACGTCACGAAGAAGTTTATAATATTCTGTTCTATTATTATTTATGTATCCACTAATAAAAAGAATTGGTAATTCAAGAACACCATCACGAACAAGTTGCAACACCATAAGAATCCTTCCGGTTCTACCATTTCCATCTTCAAATGGGTGAATTGATTCAAATTGCTGGTGCGAGATAGCAGCCCGAATCAATGGATCTAATTCCTTGTTTTCATTTACATATTTTTCCCAATTACCAATTAAATTTTGAATTTGTGATTGAACGGGCGGAGTAAATAATATTTCTCCTGTTTTAGAATTCACAATATGATTTTGGATTGTTCTATATGCGCCTCCTTTTTCTTTCAAAAGTTTTTTATGAACGCCAAGAATCATCCTGTTAGAAAGAGATAGATCCTCAAGGTTTTTGATCCCCCAATACAAAGCTCCTCTGTATTGCAAAACTTCTTTGTCGGGTTTATTTTGCTCGTGTTCTGGGAGTAATTGATTTTCTAATACATTTGCCACTGTAGTGTTTATATTTTCAATTCCAGAAGACTCGACCGATTCACGTATAAGAAGGGGCGCCGTCAAAAGAAATGGATTTGGTATTTGTCCAGAAGCGCCCTTAAGCTCTGCTAGTTCCACTCTAGCTTTTAATAAAAACTCCGAAAAATCCTCATTTTTAATGAGTTTTTGAGGCGGTAATAAATCTAATTGTATTGGGTATGTTGGATCAAACGACATAACATTATCAATATATCAGTTTTTTTAGAAAAATGCAATATATCTGTGTATATGTATCATTTTAGCCGATGTATCACAATTCCCCACTAAATGCCTTATTTAGAATGGATTTTTTCAATTCCTCCAAATCCGCCAGCTTTTTCTCATAGACTGCTTCAAGTTTTTTTGTTTGTTTTGAAAGTGAATCAAGTTTTCTTACAATGGATTTTTGTTCAGAAAAACTTGGAATTGGCAATATTACTTTTTTGACTAAATCACCACTAATATTTTTTACAACTGAGCCACTTGCTAATACTTGCATCTGATTTTGTATCGGTAAAGAAGAAATAACATCATAAAAATATTCTGTATCTAGATCTGAATTAGGTCTTAATACAAACCATCCATCATGAATGTATCCATTTGTCTTCATTATATATGGCCTACCAAAAGACATAGAATTAGAAAGTATCAAATCATCCTCTTTCACAAATCTAGATTTTTCAGCTCCTTTTTTAGTTATTTTTTGTCTTGTTTTATATAAATATCTTTCTATGTTCCTTGTATCACCAATTTTAATCCAGTTTACGCCATCAGAACTATTAGTAAGATATTTTTGTATAGGTCGCGGAGAGCTACCTCTCTCGACAATACAAACTTCATTTAATTTCTTTTTATCCCACTTATTTTCTTTATCAGAAATAATATTTTCTAAATACGATTCAAAAAGTTCTTTTGAGTTTTTGAAATTCTTTTCTATATTCTCTTTCGCTTTTTCTATCTTTCCAAACGCTTCATCCAAAATCTTCACAATGCGGTGTTGTTCGGGGAGGGGCGGGAGAGGAATTTCTATTTCTTTTACTCTACTTATTGGAATAAAATCTATTGTCGTCTTTCCGCTCAAGCTCAATAATTGATCTTTTAGTGTTGATGAAAAATAAAATAGAAAAAATGGATTTAATATTTTTTTATTTTTTACGACAAACCCATTAAATTGTTGGTTTGTGGTTAAATCTATTTCAGTTATTGCATATTCACCAACTGAAGCGGTGCAACAGAGGAGCACTGTTTCTTTTGGTAAAGTTCGATTTTTAGACAATGCTTTTTCTGTAATTTTTTGCTTAGTTGATTTAATAATTCTCCCTTGATCCCGGATATCATCAATAGTAAACCATGGCACATTACCATTTTCCCAAAACCCTTTATTACTTCTTAAAGGAGTAGAGCCATTAATAATATCACAAACCTCGCCGAGTTTTTTTGTTTGCCAATTAGCTTTCATTTTTATTCAATCTTAGTTTTTCCGGTAAAAACCAATCAATTTCATCATCAGACCAAGTAAATTCTTCTCCTTGGACTTCTCCTCGTTTATTTAGTCTTTTTTGTGCTTCCACATATTCCCTTGGTCCGGTTTGTGGAGCAAGATCACTAATAACTTGATATTCCCTTTGCAATAAGTCTCTGCGGGTAATAATATCGTCAGTAGAAATAACTTCACTCATAACATCTGCGATAAGAGAACGATAAGCATCTCTAAGCCCCATGTACTTGAGGGCCGAATTTTTGTGCATCACTACTCTTTGTTCAAAACTGAATGTGAGTTGAATAATAAGAAAAATTACCTCCGCAACAGTTATTCCGGCACTAATATATGAAAACAGTAAAATTTCTGGCTTAGCGACTTGTATAATTAATAGAATTAAAACGATAGTAACTAAAATAATATTTATTATTTTAATAACAAATACTTTTTCTTCTTGATTTTCTGCAGCAACTTCTTGTACTTTATGAGTAAAAACGGTACTTGCAAATGATTGTCTAATTATTGAAAGGTTTTCTTTATTCATATTATTTAAAATTTATTTCCATAAATACTCCTCCATTTTTCATTCGCTGAATAAGGCATGTCTCGCTCTTCATAATCAATCGCTTCTTTTACAATATTAAAACACCGGAGAGCTTTATATTGGAAATCTCCCTTTTTATAAACATATTGACCACTGCCAACTGCGAGCCAATAAGTCTTATTCTCATCTTGATTCTTAAGGTATTCAAAAAAATCTCTAGTCATCCAATCGTAGTAAGTATATGAATCATTTCTGTGAGACCATGTTTTTAAAAACTGATACGCAAGTGTATCAATCAAAAGACCTCCCATGGGGACAGTCCACTCATCTTTCCAAGCTCTAACCATTCTGCATAGATTCTTTAAATTTCCGTTAAGAGCATCATTAGTCTTTCGTATTTCTTCAATTTCAGGTTTTGGATTTGTGGTTTTCCAACTACCACCATTATTTGAGTCTGGATAAGTATAACTGTTATCTTTGTTAATAAAACAGGGTACAATTTCAAAACTAATACCGTCGTTAAATTTAATAGCAACAATTTGACCATCGCCACTTATATGGGTCGTTGAATAAGTATTTTTTAATGAATCCTTAACCTCCGCAAGTAGAGCAGATTGACCATTTCCTGAATGATTGTTAATTCTTTCATACACAGAACATGGAAGCTGGAATAAAACATCTATATCGCTTACGTGAATATCGGTATCTCTTCCATATGAACCAACGTAAAGACTATGAGAGGTCTCGGAATCTGTGTCCCAAAAATCTTTATTTAACTGCTTTGTTATTCTTTTGTACTTATATGAAATATCAGCCACGACATTTGGAGTTGTTCTAATTTTTGAACAAAAATTTTGAAATTTAGTTGATACACTCATATAATCTTATTTATATCATCTAAAATTTTATTACTTTTTAAATCTAGTTTACGCATCTCCTCCAAAATCACTTTTTGCTCTCTCAAATTCACCTCGTCATTTTTATTCGGATTCTTAACCGATAAATCAAATGTTTTCTGATCAACATCTTTTATATCCACCGACCACGAATTTTCACTATTTGTTTTTGTCTTTTGTAGTTTTACAAATTCGGCTAAATCAGCCTCATTCAAAGGATTGCCCTTGCCGAGATTGCGTGCGAGATTGAGCTGATAAAACCAAACCTTTTTTGTCGGTATACCTTTTTCAAAAAACAAAACAACAGTTTTGACTCCCGCCCCCGCAAAAACCCCACCCGGTAAATCAAGTACAGTATCTAAGTTGCAATTTTCTAAAAGAAGTTTACGTAAAGAAACTGAGGCATTATCGGTATTAGAAAGAAAAGTATTTTTAATGACAATGCCGGCTTTTCCGCCTGCCTTCAAAATTTTTATAAAATGCTGCAAAAAAAGAAATGCAGTTTCTCCGGTTTTGATAGGAAAGTTTTGTTGTATCTCTCGCCCAATACCTGCTCCAAACGGCGGATTTGCCAAAACAATATTGAAGCGATCTTTTTCTTGAATATCATTAATATTTTCTGAAAGTGTATCCATGTGCCTAATATTTGGAGCTTCAATACCATGCAAAATCATATTCATAATACCAATGATATACGCGAGAGATTTTATCTCTTTTCCAAAAAAAGTTTTATTTTGCAACGTTGCCATCTGACTTGAAGAAAGTTTTGATTGATTTTGAGTAAGATAGTTATATGCCTCCACCAAAAATCCCGCACTCCCGCAGGCACCATCATAAATAGTGTCGCCAATTTTCGGTGCAACCACTTTTACAATAGTTTTAATAAGTGGTCGTGGTGTGTAATATTCACCACCGTTTCGTCCAGCGTTACCCATATTCTTGATTTTTGCCTCATAGAGATGGGAGAGTTCGTGTTTTTCTTCATACAATCGAAAGTGCATTCCATCGACAACATTTAAAATCTCTCGTAATTTATACCCACTCGAAATTTTGTTTTTCAGTTCATGGAAAATCTCACCAATTTTATATTCAATAGTATTTGGTTCTTCAGCTTTAAATTTTTTGAGATACGGAAAGAGCTTGTTATTTACAAATTCTTTAAGATCATCACCGTCTAGCGCCTTGTTATGATCGAGTTTCCCGCCATTTTTTGGACAAGCCCAAGTATTCCACTGATATTCTGGAGGTAAAATATATATATACTTCCTCCCCGCCAACGCCACTTCGGTCTTTTTTGTCTCTTCTAAATCATCAAGATATTTCAAAAAGAGAATCCACGAGGTTTGCTCAACATAATCTAACTCAGTTCCACAGCCAGAATCTGTATGGAGTATGTTGTCGATATTTTTAAATGATTGTTCAAACATATTTTGATTATCCCACCCTCGGAGAAATTCATCAAATCCGACATAAACAAAAATACCCCTGTGGGCATTTTTAAAACGAGCCAATGGTCGGCAATTGAACGTCGCTCATATTCATTCGCTCCCTGACACCCCTGCCTACCGGCAGGCAGGTTGCGGTTTCAGTATTTCCACGACGGGAAAACTTCCGTCTGCCAAAAGCAGATAAATTTTCCCGCCTGTCCGCCTTCGGCGGAACCCCTTTCCCGTTCAAATCCGACATAAACAAAAAATATTTCTTTCGAAATATTTTTAGTTGAGCCAATGGTCGGATTCGAACCGACGACCCACGCTTTACGAAAGCGTTGCTCTACCAGCTGAGCTACATTGGCGGGTAAATCTACCAGCTTCCGCCCAAGGCGGACCATCCTCTGGCGGGGCTAAGGTGGCGATACACCTCCCTAATCCCCCGACCAAAAACGTCGGGGAATACAAACTTATTTTATATTTAAAAGAGATGCAATTTTTGCTTTATCAAACCCAACAATAATCTTTCCATCGATATCAATAACAGGAACGCCGAGCTGACCCGACTTTTTTATCATTTCTTCCTGTGCCGGGATATCAGTCATCACATTTTTATCTTCAAACTGAACATTGTGTTCGGCAAAATATGCCTTCGCCATCTTACAAAAGACACATGTTGGAGTTGAATACACAGTCACTTTTGCCATAATACATTATTTTTAAATACCGCCCGACCTCATCGCGGTATGTACCGAATATATCATACAAAAAAAAAATCGCAACAATGAATTATTTCAATACCATGAGTATCGCCCCAATAGTAACGAAAAGCGCACCGATTCCCGATTTTATCGTGAACTGTTCACCTAAAAAGATAAGAGCAAAAATAAGAACAAACACCACACTCAGCCGATCAAGTGCGGCAACCGCAGAGGTTGGTCCTGTTTTTAACGCAAAAAAGTAGAAAAACCAGGAAAGCGCCCCCGCAATACCAGAAAGTACAATAAAAAGAAGGGGTTTACTTCCTATGGTGGAAAGAAGACTTCCCTTCCCAAGCGCAAGCGATACGCACACAAGAAAAATGGCCATCACAACCGCACGAACGGAAGTCGCAAGTGTCGTATCCACGCTCGTGATTCCAATTTTTCCCAATATCGCCACGAGTGCGGCAAATATCGCCGAAAGAATTGAAAATAGTATCCACAATGGCATAAATTTATTCATTCGTGTGAAGTTGCTTTTCGTGCGTTGTTCCTTTTGGTTTATATTTGTTCAAGAGTACATACACAAGATACACGGAAATCCCTCCAATTACGCATCCCCCCACAATGTCCAATGGCCAATGCACTCCCGCAATGACACGCGCAACACCGTTCACCACTGCAAACACAAACACCCACTTTCCCCATTTCTTATTAAACAACCACAACGCAAATGCGAGCGCAAAGAAAAATGCGGCATGTCCGGAAGGAAACGAATGACTGCTCTCTTCAAGCAACGGGGTGAATCCGAGCGATTCAAACGGTCGTGGTTTTAAATAAAAATACCGGATTATTTCCGTCAAAATTCCACGAGAAAAAATAAGTGAAAGCGCAATAAAGAAAAACATGTAAAATTTCTCTTTAATATTTTTATGGAGTAACAAAAATATCGCAACTGCGACGCATACAATATATGCAAGATATTTGGCGAGAAAAACAAAAAGAACGTCGAATATTCCCGACACTCCTAAAAGGTTATGAAAAAATCCAAAGAGCGCACCATCAAAAGCCATAGATGTATTGTAATACTATCGACGGACAAATGGGAGTAATCCAGCGATTCGTGCACGTTTTATTCCGTTTGCAAGATGACGCTGATGTTTTGCACATACTCCAGTATGTCGGGGATCGATTATTTTCGCTTGGCCAGAAACAAACCGTTTCAAAAGCTCAACATTGCGATAATCAATTTCCTTTACGTTTTGTGAACAAAAAAAACATTGTCTCATAATTTCTAAATTTTATATGATTACACAATTTACCACTCCCGTTTTCATTGCCTCGGCGGGAGAAAGGTTTTATTTCAGATAAAACACTTAAAAAGGTATATCCTCTGCTTTTATTTCATCTTCCTCAATATTAATCTCCGGAAGTTCCTCCTTCATGTGCACGCTCTGATCTTCATTTTCTGAAGAATTTCCACGATCATATCCTCCATGTGATGCACCGCTTCCTCGTGGACCAAGTTGCATTCGTTCACAGATAATTTCCGTTGTCCTTCGTGCTTGTCCTTGGTTGTCCTGCCACGCACGCGTTTGCAACCTTCCTTCTATCAACACCGAACCTCCTTTTTTAAGATACTGACCGGCAACCTCCGCTTGTTTTCCCCACACCACAACATTATGAAATTCCGCTTTCTGCTGACGCTGTCCTGACTTATCAACATAAAAAGAATTTGTTGCAACTCCAAGTGTACACACCGATTGACCTCCCGGCGTTTGTCGGAGTTCCGGATCACGAGTGAGATTACCGAAGATAAAAACTTTATTTAGATTCATTCTTTAAAGCATTGAATATTTCGACCCTTTGTTGTTCATTATCCACTAATTATTGAAGAATTTCTTCTAATTTTTCCTGCAATGCCTCATTCGAAAGCACCGCATTAAATCCTGTTTTCTGTTTTGGCGCACTTACCACTCTCTTTTTTCTCTGTTGGGCTCTTCCCTCTTCATCCATTCGAGGAGCACCTTCCTTTATTTCATTCTGCACCCCTATCAAAAAACGAAGGATGTCATGTTCAAGTTTTGCGGAGTTAGACAACCCACGCACTGCTTCCGGAGGAAGTGTACATTTGATTGTGCCTAAAAATCCCTGCGTTTCTTTCTTAATCGGATATGAGAGCCTCAATTTTACAAGAGGATATTCGTTCAATATCACTCCCCCATGCTTCTCGATAAGCTGGCGAGCAAGCGCACCATCCTCACTCTTCTGAATGAAGGAAATATCATATTTTTTTTGTGTCTCAATAATTGAAATATCTTCCATATGAATTACTTGTACACGATATCAGTTATTCCCCAGACGGTCAAATTTATTCCTTAGGAACTTCAGTTTGTCCGACTATTTCTTTTGCTTCCACTACAGGAGCATAGAGAAGTCTTTTTGCCTCAAGTATCTCTTCGGGAATACCGCGGAATCCAGTTCCCACAGGAACAAGTTTTCCAATAATAACGTTTTCTTTTAATCCACGAAGTTTGTCAATCTTTCCATCCACCGATGCGTTCACAAGCACACGACTTGTTTCCTGGAAAGAGGCTGCTGATAAGAAACTGTCTGAGGTAAGTGCAACTCGGGTGATACCAAGAATGCGAACAATTGCCTTTGCAGGTTTTTTCTTTGCGTGTTTCACCTCTCTGTTTACACGGAGGAATCGCTGTTTATCAACAACTTCATCAATGGTGAATTCCGTATCTCCGCTATCTTTTATTACCACACGAGAAAACATTTGACGCACGATGATTTCAACATACTTATCGTTAATGGATGCACCTTCAGGTACATAAATCTTCTGTACCTCGTTTACGATATATCGCTGTGCTTCTTCCAAACCTCGGTAGGAAAGAATTTCACGAATATCGAGCGGACCCTCGGAAAGTTGTTGCCCCTTTTGTACGCGATCACCAACTTTTACAAATAAATTTATATTGAGAGGAACCACATATTCAGTGACCCCCGCTTTCAATTTCTTTGATTTTGATGTCGTTCTCTTTGAATTCTTTATTTCAATTACCTTTGTAAGTCCAACTTCCTTAATAAATTCAACAACACCATCTTCTTTTGCAAGCATTGCCTTTCCTTTTGGAGGACGCGCTTCAAAAATTTCTTCAACGCGAGGAAGTCCATATGTAATGTCGAATCCCGCGACACCTCCAATGTGAAAGGTTCTCATTGTAAGCTGAGTTCCTGGTTCTCCAATTGATTGAGCCGCAACCACTCCGACTGCTTCTCCCTGTGCAACCATTTTATTCTTGCTCAAATCCAAACCGAAACATGCTGAACAGATTCCATCAAACGATTTACACGTGATTGGGGAACGCATTTTCACGGATTCCAACTTGGAATCCTGTATTATTTTTGCAACTTCTTTTGTGATAATGTCTCCTTCTCTTGCAATCAGTTTTCGATCAATACGAATATCCTGCGCCGCCTTTCTTCCAAATAGACGTTCGCCAAGTTTGTATCCAAAACTATCTCCTTCGGCACGAACCACATCAATTCCATCAGTAGTTCCACAATCATCTTCTTTAATAATCAAATCTTGGGATACATCAACAAGTCTGCGAGTGAGATATCCTGCCGATGCTGTCTTCAAAGCAGTGTCAGTGGAACCCTTACGTGCACCGTGTGTTGAGATGAAATATTCAAGTACCCCGAGTCCCTCTTTATATGAAGACTTTACAGGAAGTTCAATTGTCTTTCCATTTGCATCAAGCACGAGACCCTTCATACCCATCATTTGAATCGGCTGTGCCCAACTTCCCTTTGATCCAGAATCAAAGATCGAAAAAATTGGGTTTTCCGAAGTCATTCGTTTCGGAATAAGCGGAGCAATTTGTTCTCGGATATTTGTCCACACTTCAACAATTTTTTCTCTTCGCTCATCTTCAGTGAGTAACCCGTCTTCATAGTGAGATTCGATAAGTTCAACACGCTTGTTTCCTGTTTGAACTAAGTCGGATTTTTCCGTTGGAATAACCGTATCGCTTATTGCCCACGTAATACCAGAATATGTTGCATATCTAAATCCTAAGCTTTTTATACTGTCGAGATGTTCTTGTGACTCTTCAATTCCATGTACATCAATAATTTCCCCTACAAGTTTTGAAAGTGCCTTTTTTGTAAACATTTCATTCACAAAACGAAATCCTTCGGGAAGAATATTATTGAAAATTAACCTTCCACACGTTGTTTCTATAAGTTGTTCTCTCACAATACATTTAATTTTCGCATTTAAATCAAGATGTCCGTGTTCATGTGCAAGCATCGCCTCATTAAATCCCGAAAATGTTTTCCCCTCTCCTTTTGCCCCTTCCACCACGCGCGTTAAGAAATAAGAACCAAGCACCACATCCTGCGTAGGACGGGTAATAGGCTCTCCGTTTGCAGGTTTCAAAAGATTGCTTCCTGCATTCATTAACGTACTTGCCTCATATTGAGCCTCAACCGTAAGCGGAAGATGCACTGCCATTTGGTCTCCGTCAAAGTCTGCATTAAACGCTTCGCAAACAAGAGGAGGAATTCTGATGCAAAGATCTTCAATAAGAAGTGGTTTAAATGCCTGAATACCAAGACGGTGAAGTGTTGGTGCACGATTCAAAAGCACTTTTTTATCTGCAATAACTTCTTCAAGAATTCCCCATACTTCCGGCGATCGTTGTTCGATAAACCGATTTGCCTGTTTAATGTTGTATGCAAGTTCTCTTTCAATAATTTTGTTAATGACAAAATGCCTAAAAAGTTCAAGCGCAAGATTTTTCGGCAATCCACATTCGTTTAACTTTAATTCGGGACCCACCACGATAACGGAGCGAGCTGAATAATCGACACGTTTCCCCAAAAGATTCTGTCTGAATCTCCCCTGCTTTCCTTTTAACATATCTGCAAGAGATCGAAGTGGCCTTCTTCGTGAAGAAAGAAGTTGCGCCCCCGTACGTGCGGAATTGTCGATTAATGCATCAACCGCCTCCTGAAGCATTCTTTTTTCATTTGTGATAATCACTTCTGGAGATTTCAATTCAATGAGTTTTTTCAAACGATTATTTCTATTAATGACACGACGATACAAGTCGTTTAAATCTGCAGTTGCATATCTTCCTCCCTCGAGTGCTACCATTGGACGCAATTCAGGTGGAAGTACTGGCAACACTGTGAACACCATCCATTCGGGTCGAACCCCTGATTTCAAAAGAGATTTTATGAGTTGTAATCTGCGTAATACACGCTTTTCCCTGTTTGCATCTTTCACGGTCTCGAGTTCGTGTTTTGTTTTCTTCATCAGATCTTTCAAATCGATTTGTTCCAAAATCTTTCTGATGGCTCCTGCACCACGATCAGCTTCAAATACATCTCCGAATTTTTCAGCTAATGTATAATATTCCGATTCAGTAAGAATAAGTCCTGGTTCTAATACCGATACTACATCTCGTAATCGTTCTTTGGATTCTTTTAATTCTTTCGCATTTTCGTTCTTATCCTGTTTCAAGGATTTATATTCCTTATCAAGTATTTCAAGAACGCGTTTTTTATTTTCTTCATTTACTACCGTTACAATAAACGCGGCGTAATAGATTACCTTTTCGAGTTTTGGAACTGAGATGCCTAATAATAAACTCATTTTTGAAGGAACATTTCGTAAAAACCATATATGCGTAACTGGAGTCGCAAGCACAATGTGTCCCATGCGCTCACGACGCACTACTGCACGTGTTACCTCAACACCGCATTTTTCGCAGACGATTCCTTTATAGCGAATTTTTTTGTACTTTCCGCAATAACATTCATAGTCTTTTGTGGGACCAAAAATCCTTTCGGAAAACAATCCATCCTTTTCCGGCCTCTGTGTTCGATAGTTCAATGTTTCCGGTTTCAATACCTCTCCATGTGACCATGAAAGTACCTCATCAGGACTTGCAACCCTGATTGAAATTGATTTGAGATCAGCATTTTTATTCATAGTTTTTTATTTATCTTCTTCGTCGTCATCAATTCGACTTTTGTCATAGTCATATCTCACATTTAATCCAAGTGATTTCAATTCAGCAACAAGCACATTAAACGAAGCAGGAAGGTTTGGTTTCTTAATTTCCTGACCTCGAATAATCGATTCAAATGCGGCAGAGCGACCCATTACATCATCTGATTTAATGGTAAGCATTTCCTGCAACGTATGTGCAGCACCATATCCTTCAAGCGCCCACACCTCCATTTCTCCAAACCGCTGTCCTCCGAGTTGTGCCTTTCCTCCAAGCGGCTGCTGAGTAATTAACGAATATGGGCCAGTTGAACGCATGTAATCTTGTCTTCAACAAGATGATTCAATTTCATGATATAAATATATCCAACAGTAATTGCCTGTCGAAACGGCTGACCAGTAAGTCCGTTATACAGCTTAATTTTCCCTTCTTCCGGAAACCCCGCAGTTTTTAATTCATTTCGTATATCTTCTTCGGTTGCACCAATAAATCCCGGAACTACTGCACGATACCCTAATGCATGAGCGGCAAGTCCAAGATGTGTTTCCAAAATTTGTCCAAGATTCATACGCGATGCAACTCCCAATGGGTTTAGTACTACATCTACTGAGGTTCCATCTTCTAAATATGGCATGTCTTCAACTGGACGAACCGTTGAAATAACCCCCTTATTTCCATATCGTCCCGCCAATTTGTCTCCTGCACGAATCTTTCGAAGCTGAGCAACTTCAACCTGAATTTTCTTTATAATTCCTGGCTCAAGTTTATCCCCTCGATCGCGTGAGAAAATTTTAATTCCAATGATTCTTCCCTGCTTTCCGTGAGGAAGCGTGAGTGAAGTATCTTTTACATCCCGAGCTTTTTCACCGAAGATGGCACGAAGCAATCGCTCTTCTGAAGTAAGTTCCGATTCACCTTTTGGCGAAATTTTTCCAACAAGGATATCATTCTCTCGCACTTCCGCGCCGATACGAATAATTCCTTCTTCATCAAGATTTCTTAATTTATCTTCCGAAACATTCGGAATATCTGGCGTTGTCATTTCAGGCCCAAGTTTTGTATCCCTCACTGAGCATACAAACGTTTCAATATGGATTGAAGTAAAGAAATCGTCTTTTGCCACTCTTTCAGAAAGAACAATAGCATCTTCAAAATTTCCTCCTTCAAACGGAACGAATGCAACTAATAAATTTCTTCCCAAACTCAAAATTCCATTCGCCGTCGCGGGACCATCGGCAAGCACCGTTCCTTTTTTCACTTTCTGTCCAACCTCAACAATCGAACGCTGTGAAATGCACGTTGATTGGTTTGATCGTTTAAATTTCAAAAGTGGAAATGTTTTCTTTCCGGCATCTGTTTTCACTGTCACTGCATCCGCATCCACTTCAAGCACTACTCCTTCAATATCTGAAATGATCATCTGAGCGGAATCACGTGCAGCACGTTCTTCTTGTCCGGTTCCCACAAGCGGAGCCTCCGCATAAATCGGAGAAACTGCCTGACGTTGCATGTTTGAAGCCATCAGCGCACGGGTTGCATCGTTATGTTCCAAGAAAGGAACAAGTGATGTGGAAATACTGACTGACTGGTTTGGTGATACATCAACAAAATGAACCTCCTCTTTTTCACACATTCCCGCGATACCACCGATACGCGCAGGAACTCTTTTTTCAAAAATTTTATTATGTTCATCAAGTTTCACGTCGGACTGGGCAATATTATATTTCTGTTCACTGAATGCATCAAGCCATATCACCTCATTTTTCACTATACAATTTTTAACTCTAAAATATGGTGTTTCCAAAAATCCAAATTCATTCAAACGAGCATAACTTGAAAGATAACTTACCAACCCGATACTTGACCCTTCGGGAGTCTGAATCGGACAGATCCTTCCATAATATGAACTATGTACGTCACGAACTTCAAATCCTGCTCGTTCCCGTGTAAGCCCTCCGGGTCCCATTGTTGAAAGACGCCTCTTATGTTCGAGTTCTGCAAGAGGATTTACCTGATCCATAAACTGAGACAACTGAGATGAAGCGAAGAAATCGCGTACCACCGCAGTTAAAAGTTTGTAGTTAATAAGCTGCACCGGCTGAAGACCATTTCTATCAAATGTGGACATTCTATCCTGAACTCCTCTTCGAAGTCGCGCAAATCCAACACGAAGTCTTGCTTGCACCAATTCCCCCACCGCACGAATTCTTCTGTTTCCCAAATGATCAATATCATCGGGTTTTGCGTATTGATTGTTATTTAATCGAATGACTTCTTTAATAATACTTACAAGATCTTCACGATCTAAAATTCCCGCAGTTTTCTTGGTAAATCCGAGACGCTGATTCAATTTATATCTTCCCACCTTACTCAAGTCATATCGGTCAAAGCGGAAAAACATCGGTTCAATAATTGAATGTGCACTTTCAGACGTCACGAGATCTCCTGGGCGAAGGCGTCGATAGATTTCCATATAAGAATCCTCAACGGTCTTTGCTTCATCTTTTTTGAGAGTGGTTTCAATATATTTTATTTTTCCGGTATCAACATCGGCAAATGTTTTTAAAATTTCTTCCGGAGTTTCAATGCCAAAAATACGCAACAGTTCCGTTACTGGTGCTTTTCTTTTTCGATCAATTTTCACCCCAAGAAATCCGTCGGCTTCCGTTTCGATTTCAAGCCATACGCCACGGTTTGGAATTACTTTTGCACTGAATAATTTTTTTCCACGAAATACATTCATCAAGAAATATACGCCGGGGGAACGAATAAGTTGAGAAATAACGACACGCTCCACTCCGTTAATAATGAATGTTCCCCGTTCGGTCATAATCGGAAAATCACCCAGATATACTTCCTGCACTTTTGATTCTTTTGTTTCGTGATTCGTAAGTTTTAAATTTACACGAAGTGCTGCTTCATATGTTTGATCCTTTTCTTTTGTCTGAAGTTCCGTGTATTTCGGAGGATCAAATTTATAATCAAGGAAATGCAATTCGAGCTCTTCCCCGGTGTGATCCTTAATCGGAGAAATTTCATCGAAAAGCTCGCGAAGTCCTTTTTCGACAAACCACTTGAACGACTTTGATTGAATCTCTATGAGATCCGGCGACTCAAAAGATGGGCCGCGATACGAAGAGAAAACCTTTGCTTTTAAATGTTGTACCATATGACCTTTTTTACAAATATTTTGCGCGTTTTATATTGTGCTCTTCTAGCGTCTTTGAGAAGAGTGTTTCTTTGATTTTTGAGGAAGAGAGATAATAGAGATACTGGCTTTTTTGCGGTGAAAGGGCTGCTCGAATTGCTGACTCTCCCGGGCTCGAAATTGGTGTAGGCGGCCATCCAATCCGTTCATATGTGTTATAGGGTGAAGGAATATGGAGATCGGAGCGAGTCACTAATAAATTTTCGCATCCCCGCACCTGGCCATCACATTTTGCATATCCGATTGTTGCATCAACCTGCAACGGCATCTTTATGAAAATCCTCCTCAAGAGGATCCCGGCAACAATCTGTCGATCTTCAAATTCAGGAACTTCTCTCTCAAGAAGTGAAGAAAGAATCAATGTCTCATACCAGTTTTTCTGTCCTGAGAGAAGTGGCCACGCTCTTTCTGAAAAGACATCAAGCATTCTTCGAACAACTTTTTCCGGAGATGAATTTAATTCAAAGTAATATGAGTCGGGAAACAAAACTCCTTCAAGAGAAGAAATATTATTGAGAAATGGATAATCAGAAGTAAGATTTTTTATTTGGAAATTTTTAATCGTCCCTTTTTCTACAATTTTTGCATCAGAAAGAATCACATCAATATCCGCAAGTGTCGACCCTTCGGGAATGGTTACTAATACATCGCTCCTCCCTTTTGAGGTCAGAACATTCACAATCTGAGGAACACTCATGGTATCGGACAATGTGTAGGTGCCTGGTTGGAATCGTTGTGCCTTCCCGGTTAAAAGTGCGTACACTTTAAAAACAGTGAGTGACTTCACAATAGATTCTTGCGAAAGGCGTGCCCCAATTTCTTTAAATCCTTCTCCTTTTACAATTTTAAATTCTCTTTCTGTTTTTAAAATATTATTTGGCTGCAAGCTATAGAAAAAATAAGCAACCACAATAATGCACACCAAAATTACGGCAAGCGCAACGAATACACGAAAGTTCACCGCGCCTCCTTGTTTTAATTGAGGATTCATTTAATAAAAGGGATAAAATTTAGACACAAAATACGTGGAAAATATCTTCAAATTTGAAAAAAAATAAGTTGCGCAAAAAACAGCGCTTCCTCGATTTTTTAACGGGATTCAAATTTGATATGTTCAATTATACTTATAAGCACCCCAGCAGTCAAGAGACTTGACCCCCCATAACTGAAGAATGGAAAGGTGATCCCAGTCACCGGCATAAGCCCCAAATCTGAGCCTACATTTATAAAAAATTGAAGCGTAAAAATGATAATAGTTCCCAATATGACAAATTTTGAGTAGTTATCCCCAACCCGGAGTCCAATTTGTAATAACCGGTATAAAAGGAAGAAAAACGCCCCAATAATACACATACCGCCCAAAAGTCCCCATTCCTCAACAAACGCAGCAAAAATAAAATCAGTTTGGGCTTCAGGAAGAAAATGAAGATGCGATTGAGTGCCAAGGCCAAATCCTTTTCCAAAAAAACCAGCTGATCCAATTGCAATTTTCGATTGAATCACATTGTAATTAATTCCAAATGGATCTTTTTCGGGAAATACAAATGCGGTGAGTCTATCTTTTTGATATGGTTTTAAAAATGAAGTCCACAACACAACAAAAAGAAGAATTGCCACTACAATACCGAGCAATAGTCTTTTCTTTTGAATACCGCTTACAAAAAGAAATCCTATCCATATCCCGACAATAATAAGCGTGGAACCAAAATCAGGATGCATAATAACAAGCCCCGCGGGAATTGCGGTATAAAGAAGAGAAAGAAAAATATTTTTTGTTTGTGACGCGGAAATATGTCTGCGAGAAAAAAAATGCGCAAGAATAAATAATAATCCAATTTTTACAATTTCTACCGGTTCAAACTGAAACCCGCCAATCACCAACCAGCTTTTCGTTCCACGGATCGTCGCGCTCTGAAGATGAGACAATACAAGAAGTCCTACGCCTCCCCAAAATAATCCATGACGAAACCATCCTTGCCCCCCCAACCATTGCCAATTTATTTTTCTCCCGAAAAAAATAAGAAGGAACACTGCGATGTACCAAAATATCTGGCGACGAAAAAATGTAATATTGGTGCTTGCCAGAGATAAAAGACTTCCTGCCGCAAGAATGGAGATTGAAAAAAAGATTCCCCAATCAAGCTGTTTTCCGTGTACGATAGTCATACAAAAGAAATTATCGAGTACTTATGAATACTTTTGTGCGCGAGGTATCAATTCCATCGGTGATAAATTTATTTCCTGGAAATGAGATGACAAAAGGTTTTTCCTCAAGTCCGCCAAGATCTGATATCACTGTTTGTCCGGGAAAAATCTCTATATCGTATTGGTCATACAATATCGCGGTGATTTTTACCTCCGAAGCGATAATAGAGCTTTGATTTTTTATATTTCCCGACACGCGCACCCCTTGATCTGTTTTTTTTGTCTCTAACTGTGATGACAACACTACATCAGAACGGAGTGTCTCATATGCTTTTTTCCACGACACGTCGGAAATGAGCAACTCAATTTTATTAATGTCTTTTGCGAGAGAAGAAATTTTTGGTTCGAATATAAATTTTTTCTCAAGTGCAAAAATAGCATCATTTCCCGATACTCTTTCTATCTCGCGATTTCTTATGTCGTACACGATAAACGCATATGAAAATTTATCTGAAGAAAAAAACTGGTTTGAATTTAATATTTCCGCAAGTAAAATTACTTTTCCGCTATCGAGCGAAAATATGCGGACGTCCCCCACTTGCTTTAATGGAACAAGCTCGGCAATTTCGCATTTTACACATCCTCCCCCGCAATCGACTCCAGTTTCATTTTGGTTTTGGATACCATCAAAACATGTTGGTGTTTTTATAATAAGTCCGCCAAACAGCCAATAAAAAATCAATCCAAATATACAAAGGTAAAACACTCCATAGATAAATTTTTTTACTCCGCGCGTCATATAAAGGTAGAAGATTTATAAAGTCGCAACACAACTATTGTAAATCACTGACCCATAAATTGGAAGTTGTTTGTCTCACGCTTTACAAACTTTATGGACTTTCAACTTTACGGACTAAAATTGCTCTGCAATTTTGGTTATTTTCCCATTAATTTCCGAAAAAATATCTTTAACCGAAACATACCGGCCTGTAGAAGTATTCGAAAAAGAATCTTATATTTTTTAAAACGCCACAATATGTTCATAAAAATTCTGATCTGTAACAATCATGACAATATATTATTTCCTTCTGTTCGGGAGAAAATGTTGTTTCAAATTCGTTCGGACACGGATTGTCTCCATGCTCATGAACTGTCGTATTTTTGTACGCTGTGTGTCCTTGGTCTTCAGTCTTTGACTGATTACACATACACCGCCTCTTCCATAAATGAAACCCGTTTCGCCACGAAAGTATCTCAGCTGTTCTGCAACTGGGACAAAGGCGGGGTAAAGCGACATTCATTTCCCGATGAAACGCCAATTCTTCTTTGGTGATACGAAATGCTTTGGTACATCCATCAAGACACGCTTTGTGCTCGGCCTGCCATACATTTGTCGAATGCTCACACTCAATAATTTCATCCAAAATTGAATCAGGAATATCTTTTATATGATCCGGGATATCACTGTATTTTAATGTAATCTTATAATTTCGTTCCGCTTCATCTCGCCACTGCCATCCCTCCTCGAGAATTTCCTCTTTTGTTCTTGGATACCACGGAAACGCAGCTGATTCGTTATATGCGTACGCAGAAAATTCAGGTGGAAAAAATTCTCCGAATTTGTATACCCTTCCTTTTTTGTCGACATACGGCCTATCGTCCATATGTGTTCGTATTGCCTTCAATAATGTTTCATATTCTTCTTTTGTGTATTGCCGATTCAATATGCAATGTTTTTTATTTTTTATTGATACACATCCGATCGAGTTCGATGAATTTCTCGCCCAATCACAATACATTGTATCGACGGAATTATTCCCTCCAGCGGAAAAAAAGCATCGTTCGACATTTCCTGTCATTGCATAAATTTCACAGAGAAGCTGAGAATTTATTCCCCCGCCACTCACATCATAACTATCCTTCAAATTTAATCCGCCAAAGTAAATATATTTACAATTTTCCACGTTATCGAGCGCGGAAAAACATGTTTTGCAATTTTTTGTGTCGCGAATAATATCTCCTGTGACATTCTGGCTGTTCAACACATGAGCATATCGTCGCGGAAAAGAAAGATAGAATTCCCTGAATTTTATTTTTGCTTCTTGAATTTTTTTATAGCTCCCCAAATCCCAATATTTTAGCTTCAAGAGATATTCCTCTTTTGAAAATTTTTCGTTGAATATACAATATTTTTGTTTTCTTAAATTCACACATCCGAAACAATCCGAACATCCGACACAGTCAAAGAGAAATAGAGAATCAAGACATTCATCCGAGAAATATGTAAATTGTGTCCGATAAAGGCGGTTTGAATGCAGTGAGAAATATACGTGATCAGAATTATCGACAACATACGAATCATAGGTATCTTTTGAAAACAAAAGTCCATAATCGAATTGGGAATTCTCCGAAAAATAACTCCAAAATACATAGTAGCAATTTTTAATACTCTGGCATGCGTGTGAATATTCGCTATCAACGAGATTCGTACCAGTGAATGCCGGTCGTGGAACCACCTCAAGGAGTTTCCGATATTGCGCAAAAAATGGTTGCGAAAAATCATATTCCCGACCGTAATCCATTGAATCCCAATTATCCGAAAACCAACATTCGCGACAATACACAGTGAAAGGTGTCCCGGGAGCGTGGATGGTGATAATTTGTTTTCCACATAGCCCACATACATTTTTATAGAGAGTTCGTTCTTCTCGCCACATCATCCGCCGAAGATTTCGACACTCTGGGCACCATGTCGGTGGGGGTACATTAATTTTTTTATAAAAATCAAAGTCTTCATCTTCGATGATAAAGCTCTGGTAACAGTTTTGGCAGATTTTTTGTTCTTTATTCATAAGTTTAATATTTATCAGCCCAAGGCTGATCCGCCTCGGGCGGACAGTTCTGGCAAACTTGTACTGAGCTTGTCGAAGTATTTGTTTCTTCTTTCATTTAAAATTTAGAATTGTTTCGCTATTGTTATCATCTTTTGGAATTCCTTCGCATCAATGCTTGCTCCCCCAATCAATAGTCCTGCAATCTCTTTTTTCTTCAAAAAATCTTCCGTATTCTTTGAATTTGTTGATCCCCCATATAACACGGGAACAGAAATAATACTTTTTATAAACCGTGCCACACGTGCCGCATCTTCAGGATCGGCATTTTTTCCCGTTCCAACTGCCCATATTGGCTCATACGCAATAATTAAACTTTTAGTCTTTCGTTTTAAGTTTTTGGTTACTTTCAATTGTTTCGCAATATATTTTTTTATCTCCGCATTTCCCCTCTTCCTTATTGAAAGCGGTTCACCGACACAAAGAATAACTTTTAACCCCGCGCTTATTCCTGCCTTTATTTTTTTTGCAATTATCTCGTCGCTTTCCCCAAGACGGCGACGTTCCGAATGTCCAACAACCACACATTTCACTCCAAGTTTTTTTAACATCTCTGGAGATACCTCACCCGTGAACGCCCCTTTTTCTTCATAAAAAACATCTTGTGCGCCAAGTGACGCGTTTTTTAAAACATTTTTTACCGCTTTCAAAAAAGGAAATGGCGGTATGACTACCGCATTTTTAACATCACTTGCCCGCGCAAGTTTTATCGCTTCTTTCTCGGAAGTAGGATTCATCTTCCAGTTTGCAAATAGTATTTTTTTCATAAAATTAAGATTCATTTTCTTCCCGATTTGTTTCCGACTTGTCGGAATTACAAATCGCAATCTGCCACAGTTCTGACGAAGGAGGATAATTCCCAAAGAGTGTCTTCATCTGTCCATTATAAAACAAAAAAGAGGCCTTTTAAAACCTCTCTTAGTCCATATTAAGTCTTGCTTTAAATTCTTTTAATATGGTCTTTCTCATTATTTCCTGTATTTCTTCGTCTGAAAAAGGAATTATATTTCCAAGTTCTCTTATCTTTCCCTTCCAAAAATCTGCACGGTCAGGCCATTTCTTTGTATAAAACTCATATTGTTTTACCAAGGCGCGACAATAAAAATTTTTTTGTATCTCACCTGATTCCTCTAATTCTTTAATGTCTTTTTCAGAATAGAATTCTGGATGCTTTAGTATGTGTATAATATTATTGTCAATTAAATCAGAAATAAATTCTCTGTCTGTTTTATATGGAACTGTTTTTACAGCGACACAACTTTTAAGTAGATGATTATCCATATCAAATGCCTCTTCACTTATAGAAAGGTTTAAACTTGGCACCTCTTCCGCTAGTGTCCTATAAAATAATTCATCTATAGAGTCCCTATCTATATTGGTATAAAGATCACTGCTTTCATCTTTTAATTCTTTTTCAATCCTTTTGATGGCATCCTGCATCTCTTTTATTTCTTCTTTAGATGGTTTATTGTCTTCCCAAAAATCTTCTTCATACTTGTTATCTATAGAATTAAACTCTTCAAGTGCCTGGTCTTTTTTTCTTTTTTCATCATCTTCCGCCGCGCGCGCCAAAATTTCTTTTACTTCATTTAAAATACCTTCCGTCTTTTCTTTATCCTCTTGCATTGAATCAGGTTTAGAAAAATTATTTTTCTCATTTTCTATGTCGTCCGCCACGGCATCAGCCAAAATTTCTTTTGCCCGATAAAGAACTTCATCCATTTTCTTCTCATCCTCTGGCTTTGGATTAATTTTTGGAAAATTTTCACTCATGGGTTCATTATACCACACAATATAATTTCGTCAAGTCTATTAAATATATTAGAAAAGTTGATCTATATTCGTGTTATTTGATTTAATTCGCAATATTCGCGATTACTCTTACACAAAACGGGCAAGGAAGAACAACACAAGACCGAAGGTGGTCATCACCGCCGAGATAATCCAAAACCGCATTGTGACCTGGCTTTCCGGCCACCCAATTCCCTGAAAATGATGATGAATCGGGGTTGAAAGAAATACCTTCTTTTTAAATATTTTCTTGCTTGTTAATTGAATAATCACGGAAAGCGATTCAATGACAAGAATAATTCCAAAAAACGGGAGAAAAAACGCAGTGTTTGTCACCATCGCCATCACCCCAAGTGTAATTCCCAAGGACATCGAGCCGGTATCTCCCATAAAAAATTTCGCCGGATGAATGTTAAACCAGAGAAACGCGAGCAGTGCGCCTAAAAGCGTTGCGTTCATCATTGCAAGATCATACCGATGCATCACAAATGAAACGATCGCAAATGCACCAAACGCCAAAAACATTACTCCTGCTGCGAGCCCGTCTAATCCGTCAGTTTCATTTGATGAAAATGCGGTAGCTACAATAATAAAAACGAAAAATGGGATATACCACCACCCAAGTTCCAAATTTCCTAAAAATGGAATATAGACTGTGCTCCATCCAAGTCGAAAATAAAACCACCACGCTCCGATAAGTGAAACAACGGCATATAGAAGAAGTTTATGTTTTACCTTTAACCCTCCTCCATGTGGACCAATTCCAAATATCCCAAATAAATCGTCGGCGAGACCTACGAGCGCGGCAAAAAGAAGCGCGGCAAGCGGAACGTATGTCTCAGCACGATTTACAAAATTAAAATAACTGGCAAACCCTCCAAACGCGGCACTCGCGAGAAAAAATATAAGGGCAATTCCAATCACTGTTCCCCAAATAATCACCCCGCCCATTGTTGGAGTTGAAGATTTGTCTTTGTGATGTTGGTAAAAAACTGGGGCACTTTTTTCGTCTCTGATGTTTTTTTTATTAAAATCAAACTTTTTTAAAAAATGAAACACAAAGGGAGTAACCAAAAGAGCGATGACAAAAGCCATTGCAAACATGATAAGTGCCCGTATTGCTTCAAATAACACCATATTATTCGGGAAATGTATATGCCTCCTCGACCCACCTTAACAATGCAGGAACCTCCTCTACTCTATTCGGACTTCCGAGCACAATCACCGCTGTCCGATAGTTCTTTAATAAGAATATCCCTAAAAAGTTCTCGTGTGAAGATTCAATAGTTCCCGTTTTCCCCCCAAGAAAATTCCTATTATCGAGAAACGGAATAATATTCGTGACCGTTCTGGTTTTTGGATCATTCATTGGTTCAACAAGAAAACTATTGGTACGCGTCCACGAAAAAATTTCAGGGTGTTTCTCAATGATATATTTCGTCAAAGTTAAAAGATCGTGCGCGGTTGAAACGTTTAAATCAGAAAGTCCCGATTCATCATAAAATACCGTATCATTCATTTTTAACTCTCTCGCTTTCTTATTCATTGAACGCACAAACTCGTCGGAACCGCCAACATATTCACTGAACGCAACCGCAGCATCATTTGAAGAAGTAAGAAGCATAATTTTTATAAGATCCCGTGAAGAATATACTTCTCCGCTTTTTAATTCTCCGGCAGTTCCTTCCGTAAGTACCGCGTTTTTACTTATCGGAATTTTTTTATTTTCTCCGACATTTTCCAACACCACGACTGCGGTCATAAGTTTTGATATCGATGCAATCGGCCATTGTTTATACGTGTTGTAATGAAGAAACGGAAACCCACTATCAAGAGATTGGATAAGTACGGCTTGAGCTTTTATTTCCGAATCTAACACGCTCCACTTTCTTATCGGAAGTTTATAATCATTTTTCACCGCTCCAGGACGAACTCCCCCCTCATTAGCAAAGGAAGGGGTTGTGTCTACCGGTGAGTTTATTTCCGCATCTTTCTCGGATGGGAAAATATTTGCCTTCCCAAAATCAGTTTTGGTAAGCGCCACTGAAACTAAAATGATAAGTATGAGAATAAGTGATTGCCAGCGTATGTTCATTGATGTGATATATCATTCTGTTCTTCTTGTTGCACCACTTCATTCGACTGCACGGGCGGAATTGGTGAAATTAATTGCCCCTCTCCTTCTCGATTTTGAAATTCCTGTCGTTCATAATCTTTAAATATCTGTTTGTATTTTTCATACTCAGGAAGCTCCGAAACGTTTCTAATTCCCATGTGTTTCAAAAAATCGAATGTGATTGAATATTCGTACGTATTCTTTCTTTCGGTCCCATGTTCTCTTCCGATAAGTCCACGTATCAAAAGATTGCGAACAATAAAACTTGAATTTACCCCGCGAATATAATCAATCGTCGGACGCGACACAGGACCTAAATATGCGATGAGTGACAATGTCTCAAGTGCGGCAGGGGTAAGTTGTTCTTTAAATTCTTCTTCAACGATTTTCCCGCTCACGTGCTGATATTCCGGTTTCGTTGCCAATTGCACTTCATCCCCATTTCTCATCACCATAAGTCCCGAAGAAACATCTTCTCGCATTCTTCCTTCGAGCAATAAAATAAGTTCTGTACACTCCTCTTCTTTTATCTGAAGTATTGATGCAATGCGTTTAAGGGAAAGAGGATTCCCAAAATGAAAGAGAAGCGACTCAAGTTCGGGAATTTTATTTTGTATTTCTTCATTCATATAAAAACTTTTTATAGTTTATTGGCTTTTTTGCGTTTTCACAACCGTCATTTCCGCAAAATGATTTTCCTGTTCGACATTAATAAGCTGATCTTTAATAAGGTGAAGAATGGCAAGGAACAGCACCACCACTTCCCCCTTTGTCTTCCCTTCTCTCAAGTGTTTAAAAAGCATCGGTGAATCGGTGAGACGAGAAAAAACCTCGTTAATCTTTTCTCTTAGATTGACGATCTCTGCTTTTATCACTCCCACGGGACGCAATACTTTTTGAAGTTCTCCAAACGCCTTCTGGATCGAACCATGTAGATCGTCTACTGTAATGCGCTTCGGAGGATAAAAAAGAGGTCCCATCGTCATAAGAAATTCGCGATGCATCATTTGGGGATATTCTTTCCATCCTTCTTTTATATGCGGTTGCGCATGTTTCAATTCCTGATACAACCGTAGTCGTGCTTCAAAATTAGAGATATCGGATTCCTCTTCTTCGGTAAGTGGGAGCGAGGGAAGAAGTACTTTCGATTTTATGAGAATAAGTTTCGAAGCCACTACAAGAAAATCGGCAATATACTCCCTCGTTTTTTCATCCGCTCCAAGTTTCTCAATATACTGCAAAAAATCCCCCGTCACTTCGGCGATATTAACTGAGGTTACTTCCATCTTCTTCTCTTCAATAAGTTCGAGAAGCTTCTCAAGTGGTCCTTTATACGTTTCTAGTTTCAATTCATACACAGCATCCATATCACCTATTGTATAATGAAATGAAGAATATGGTAAAGAAATTGGAGATGTATCCAGAACACATATTGCGGCTTGGACTCGGGCTCATACTTGTCTATATGGGGTTGTATATATTTTTCGATCACGGCGAATCATTTTCCGTATTTGCCACATTTTTTTCATTTCTTCCCAACATAGCGCTTTATATAAAAATATTTTCGATATTCCAAGTTATTGCCGGCGTGTGTCTGCTCGCTGGATTATTTTTGAGAATTGTCTCGTTTATCATATTTTGGGAATTTCTTTTCGGACTCGTTATTGGCGGAGTTGATCTCACAACATACAAAGATTTTGGACTTATGACATCAGCACTCGCGCTCTTTGTGCTCTCATCAAAAAAGATTTCCCAGATAAAAGTGGAATAAAAAAACCGCCTTTCTATGAAGAGGCGGGGTTTTTATTATCCGTGTCTTATCACCATCACATCGCCATCCTGCACCACATATTCTTTTCCTTCAAGACGAAGCCACCCTTTTTGTTTTGCCTGCACCCATCCGCCCGCTTGCACAAGTTTTTCATATGAAATAACTTCCGCTCGTATGAACTTTTGCTCAAAATCTGTGTGAATAGTACCAGCCGCTTGCGGTGCTTTTGATCCCCGCTCAATTGTCCATGCACGCGTTTCATCTTCTCCGGTCGTAAGAAAACTCATAAGATCCAAAATTTTATATGCACTCTTAATAAGTTCCGGAATTGCATTTCCTGAACTTAAATCGGCAATTACATATTCCGCATTCATTTTTTTTATTTTTTCTTTCAATGTATCACTCACGTCACTTTCGTTTCCGTTCAAAAGAAAAATCTGTGCTTTCGCGGTTAATAGTCCTAAATCTCCAATTGCTTTGATGCTTTCAAGAATTTCTGAATGATTTGGAAGCGTAAAAAGAGGAACTCCTTTTTCAATTTCGTCTTTTATCTTTTTCAGCGCATCCCGCACTACCACCATTTCTTTCTTCCCGCTTCGCGCCTCTGATTCTGCTTTGTGATATCGTTTTTCTACCGTATCAAGATCTTTTAATAGCAATTCGGTGTTAATGATATCAATATCCCGCTCCGGATTTGTGTCGCCCTCAACATGAATAATCTCTCCCGAAGAAAAACAACGCACCACTTGCACCACCGCCTTACATTCTCGAATATGCGAAAGAAATTGATTTCCCAGTCCTTCTCCCTGATTTGCTCCCTTCACAAGTCCCGCAATATCATAAAATTCGACAACCGCAGGAACTTTCTTTTTTGAATTACTTAACTTTGCAAGTGCGTCAACCCGCTCATCGGGCACGGGCACAACACCCACATTTGGATCAATCGTCGCAAATGGATAGTTTGCGATATGCACCTCCTGCGTGGTGAGAGCTCGAAAAAGTGTTGATTTTCCTACATTGGGGAGACCTACGATGCCAATTGATAATTTCATTCTTGTATTGTCACAGCTTAATACTATGATAAACATAGAATTTATCAATTATATAAGGGAGGTGTTCGTGAAACTCAAAGATTTCATTCGATATATTCTTTTCTGGTGTGGCATGCCAAAAAGCAAAAATATCAGTGACGGAGACGTCGTCATTGCCCAATCATTTGGAAGAGACTCATTTGGGGAAACAGATATGAAAACGCTCAACGAAAAATTCGACGAATTTGAATTGGATGAAAAAATACTTGAATGGATACGCGCAAGAAATTTTGATCCGGGAATACCGAATAAAGAAATTGCGGATGTAATAATGAAACTCAGAACAAAATATTACATTCCCATAATAGTGCAATGGGAAGTTGCTGTTGCATTTCCGAGTGATTGGTATGAAAGAAATAAAAAATATGTCACCTGCATTTGGCCACCCGCAGGAAATAATCGCATTGATCTTCATTCAACAATCATCGAATCACTTGAGGCTATGAGAGAAAAGAAATTATCAAATCCGATCGTGGTAACCCACAAAAGACAAATTGTAAAAGTTGCGTGTATGATAAAAAAACTTCTCGGAAAATTCCCACTTATCTCAGAAACACAACCAAAGAGCTTCGACAGAAACTCATTACAACGGGAAACAAGAAATATATTTTATTGGTCACTTAAAGAACCTTTCGTCCGCATGCGCTACATCGTAAAACGATATGTATAAAAAGACGCTCATCACATCATCCAGCGTCTTTTTCATTACTCGTCATTCGTTCATTCGCGCGCCTGTCTACCGTAGGTAGAAATTAGAGATACATTTGTGAGTTAGAGGAGGCTTTTGATTTCCATCATCACATCTTCAGGAATTGGATCTCTCTCGGAACTTTTTCCGGGATATCGCCACGCGGTGATAATCCGAATCTTCTTTCCCGTATTTCCGAGAAATTGTTGCACATTATCAAGTGGATTTTCTTTTTTGTTGTTTGTTGTCGATTGTTTGTTATTCGTTAGTGCATACATCACCCATATCTCCTGATAATTTTTCGTGCCTGCGGGTTGCATCACCGCGACCGTTTCATCCGCAACGCCTTCTTCAATGCGTGTGGGAAAACGAATAATGCGTTTTATTCTCCCCTCGGAAATTCCATAATACTGCATCTTCTCCCACGCATGCCCAGTCCATTCATATTTTGAATCGTTCTGTGGTGGTTTCATATTATATTATCCAAACATTCCAACATTCTGCAGAATGTTGGAATGTTGTTAGCGTCCGTATTTTCCCATAAGATCCGTCCGCACAATTATGTGACTTTCAATCACTCGTTCCAATTCTGGTTTTTTTGTCTCTAAAGGAAGCTCAAGTACGATATCAAGTGCATATAGTTTGAACATGTAGTGATGCGCATCTGCGCCGTGGGGTGGGCATGGACCTCCATATCGTGCACTCCCCCAACTATTTATTCCAACTACCGCATCAAGCGGAAGTGAATCTTCCGAAATATATTGCGTCTTTGGATTGATATTCCACATCACCCAGTGATCCCACACCTTTCCGTTTGTCGCCTCAGGATCGTCCATAATAAGCACCAAACTTTTTGCTTCTTTCGGCACCCCTCTGATTTCCAAAAGCGGATTTATGTTTTCCCCATCGCATGTATACCGCGGAGGAATCATTCCGTCTTCCTTAAATAACGAACATTTGAGTATAAAATCTGCCATATGGAATAAGTATATAGTATTTTTCGATAAGTATGAACTTCTTCTCTATTTTATTGTGAGTTGTAGGTTGTCGGTTATTGGTTATAATAATTTTATATGCCGATTGCTATCTATCGAAAATATCGCCCAGGAACATGGAGTGATTATGTGGGACAAGAAATTATCGTCCGTATTTTAAAGGAAGCGGCGAAACGCGATAAACTTTCACACGCATATCTTTTTGCGGGTCCTCGTGGCACAGGAAAAACAACGACCGCACGTCTTATCGCAAAAATCGCAAATTGTGAGATGCGCATGAAAGATGCAACATTCAGAAAAAAAGGAGAACCGTGTAACGAATGTAAAACATGTAAAGAAATCGACGAGGGGCGAAGTTTGGATACTATAGAAATCGACGGTGCTTCAAACCGTGGCATTGATGAAATCAGAAATTTAAAAGAAGGAATTCGTGTTGGACCAAATATAGGGCGATACAAAGTGTTCATCATCGACGAAGCACACATGCTCACAAAAGACGCGTGGAATGCACTTTTGAAAACACTTGAAGAACCGCCGGAATATATTGTGATTGTGCTTGCGACGACCGAAGTGGATCGCGTGCCTTCCACCATCAGCTCGCGCACACAGCAATTTTTTTTCGAACGAGTCACAGTAAAACAAATTGTTGAAAAACTCGTCAAAATAATTAAAAACGAAAAAATAGAAATTTCTCCCGATGCGCTTGATCTCATTGCCACTTCGGCAGAAGGAAGTTTCCGCGATGCCGAATCGCTTCTCGATCAACTTATCTCGTTCGGAAAAGGAGAAATATCGCTTGAAGATGTGGAAAAAACAATCGGGAAAGTCGGATTCGGAAAACTTTCGGAGTTCGCGGAATTATTGCTCAAAAAAAATCTCGACAAATCCATTGTCGCACTTTCCCATATCGAAAATGGCGGATATAATCTTCCGCAATTCACGAAAGATCTTCTCCAATATGTTCGTCGCGTCGCTGTCTTGAAATACGCACCAAGTATGGCGGATCTTATGACAAAAGAACTTTCGGAAGATCATTTGAAAATACTTCTTGCACACTCAAAAATTTTCACCGACACACACATCGAGCTCATCCAATCGCTCATCACCGCCTATGGTCAGATGCGCTACAGCCAATTCCCCATTATCCCGCTCGAAATTGCGATCATAGAGCAATTGAAAAAGTAACGGAGAACTGCTAGCTTGTTAATAGTTAACGATTACATGTTAACAGTTAGTATTTTGGGGGATCGTCTAACGGTAGGACACCGCCCTTTGGAGGCGGGTATCGGGGTTCGAATCCCTGTCCCCCAGCCAAGTCGAGCAGAGTTTCCCACGCTCGAGACGGGTTTGATTCTTTATCCCGCTCAAAACAAAAGCAAAAGAACAACCTCATGAAAGAAAAAGTTATATTATATGTAGGAATTTTAGGATTAATCTTTTTGATTTTTAATTCTGCTTCTGCTCATCGTTCTGGTTGTCATCGTTGGCATTCTTGTCCCTCTGATAGCGGTTCATATACTTGCGGAGACGTGGGTCATCCGTGCCAGTACCCAACTTATCCCGCAAGTGGTGGTGTCATTTATCCTCCAAGTGGGTATTACAAAGATTGTTATGACTGCCCCCTTAAAAAGGTTCCAAGTAATGCCTACGCCCCAGTTTCTGGAATTGGTTGGTCTTGTGATAGTGGTTATATAAAAGTAGGTAGTACCTGCCACACAGAAGATGATTTAATAAAGAAGGAAATAGAAAATTCAAAGGCAAATTATTATAAAAATCCTTCAGGGTTTAGAGAAAAACTTATAACTAAAATAGCCAATTCTTTAAAAGTAAATACTAATAAAGTTATTTTTTATGTTTATACCACATTACCAGATGTGAGACATTAAATAATTATCAAGACCAAGGCGAGTTGATTCAACCTCTCAATACATAAACCTAAAACAAATAACTATGTCGGGAATCAAACATATTGAGTTTTGGGTCTCTGATCTAAAAGGATCAATATCTTTTTATAAAAAGTTGTTAGAGATGATTGGTTGGAAACAATATAACCAGAATGGATTTCGGTGTGGGATGACTAAAATATATTTTGTGAAAAAAAATCTTTCTCTCAAAGAAAATATTGGGCCCCGTCATATATGTTTTGAAGCAGATTCAAAGGAAACGGTAGAAAAAGTTCATGACTTTTTAAAAAGAAATGACACTTTCATTATCCGTGGACCAATGGAATACGAATACAAAGGAAATATCGCATATACGGTAGATTTTAAAGATCCAGACGGATATGTAGTCGAAGTTGCCACACGCTCTCACGCAAACAAATGATTATACGGAATTTTCAAAAAAGTGATTTGACACAAGCGGAAGAAATTTTTGCTTTATATTTTACTGACTCAGAATTTCTAAGAGAATTCTCAAGTGCGTTAAAGATATGTATCGGCAAGACCGAAGAAAACATAGATGAAAAATACAAATTTTTTGTAGCAGAAGATAAAAATGAAATTGTGGGAATTATAGGTTTTAAAAACATCCCTGACTATATAAAAAAATATGCGAAAACAGATAGACCCACAGAACTATATATAATCGCGGTAAAACATAAAAACAAAGGAACTGGGGGTATGCTTATGGAGGAAGTAAAAAAAGAAATAAAGAAACTCGGCTACACGGAGATACTACTATATAGCCCAGACACACATAAAGAGTCGTGGTCCTTTTATGATGCCTCCGGTGAATGTGTTGGAAAAGAAATAGACCCAGATGGTTATACAGGGCAAATTTGGCGGATTATTTTGTAGCGCACGAAACGCGTCGTTGTGGCAAAATCAAAAAGCGACACCTTATGTCGCTTTTTGATTATTCCTCTTCAATCTCCCGTTTTATATCTTTAAATTCGTTTTCAACTTCCTTTAATCTCGTCTTGCTGAGTTTAATGAGTGCCGATGCCTGCTTCACTTTTTCCAGTGCCTCTTCAACATCCAATTCCTCTTGCGCATTGAACCACTCGAGAATTTTTTCTATCTCTTTTAGTTGATCCTTAAATTGTTTTGATTCTTTCTTTGCCATGGTTATATAGTAACACGATCGACCGTTGATTCGACACTTCCGTCACTTAACTGCACGTTCAACAAATCCCCTTTTTCCACCCCACGAACATTCTTCACTACTTTTCCACCTTTTCGTACTATTGAATATCCGAATTTCAATTGGCGTGTCGGATCATTGAATTTTATTGTTTGCTCCGCAAATGCAATTTTTTGCTTTATCGCTTCTATTCGCTCCACAACATGATCAATAATTGAACTCCACGACAAATCTATATCCGCAGAAATTCTTTTTATCTCTTGCGCGACGCGCGTGAGAATTTGCGACATCTGACCGATTTTCGCGTATGCCTCCTGCCATGAATAATTAATGAGATGGGTCGCGGCGGTGGGAGTCGAAACCATCACATCCGCGGCAAGCGCAACAAGCGGAACGTCTTTATCGTGCCCGATTCCCGCAATTACAGGAACGGGAAAGTTCACCACCTCCCGCACAAGCGCTTCGTTGTTGAATGCTTGAAGCGATTCCAATGATCCCCCTCCACGAATAATCACCAACACTTCAATATCTTTTTTCTTCAGCGTGTGTATCGCTTCAATGAGCGATTTCACCGCCTGTTGTCCCTCAACTCGCGAATCCACCAAACTCACCTGATATCCAAATTTTCCCAAATTATTTACAAAGTCGTGAATCACCGCTCCCTCTCGAGATGTGATGACTCCAATTTTATGAATAAGTTCCGGAAGCGGGCGCTTTCGTTCGGGAGCAAAAATTCCCTCTCCTTCCAATTTCTTTTTTAACTCATCGTATGCCTTCTTAAGCGCTCCCTCGCCGCGAAGTTCAATTGTGTCCGCTTGAAAAGAAAATGTGCCTCGTGGAGCATATATCTGCGGATGACCCGTGAGCAACAACTCCATTCCCACCTCCATATGAATTCCACATCGCATATAATTCCCCTTCCATATCACGGAACTCATTACCGCGTCGCTATTCTGATCTTTTAGTGAAAAATATACGTGGCCCGACACCGCTTTTTGCACCTGCGAAACCTCCCCAATTAATTTAATTTCTTCGCATTTCAAAAACGTGTTCAAAATCTCAATGTATTCTGAGACAGTAAAAATTTTTTCTTTCTCGTCTTCCATAGATATTCTTCATTATACCCGAAATCGAACTTCAACCTTATCTTTTTCTTCCACTTTATCGCCAAGCACCGCGCACCTTCCATTTATAAACACGCGTTTTTTCTTAATTAACTCATCAATCTCCCTTCGCGTGGATTTTTTTTCACGGGCCAAATATTTATTTACCCGCATCGGAAATGTTGATTCGTCCATAATTATTTTTTATGTCCTGCCGATGCCGTTCCTGCGACAAATCCGGTAGTCCAGCAAATTTGGAGACTATATCCACCTGACGGCCGATCGATATTTAAAATATCACCTACAAGATAGAGGTTAGGAAAAAGACGAGAACACATTGTTTTAAAATCCACCTCACAAAGCGCAACTCCTCCACTCGTCACAATTGCTTTATCGACTCCAAGAAGCTTACTCACATGCATCGGAATACCCTTCAATATCGTGACAAGTTTTAAGCGCTCTTCCCGTGTGACACTATTACACTGAACATCTGGATTGATAAGAGAAAGTTTCACAACAAGTGGAACCATCGCGGAGGGAATAAGATTCACAAGAGCATTTTGAAATTTTTTCTTATCATGTTCTTTAAACAAATCCTGAAGCTTTTTATTCAATGTCCCATAATCTTCCTTTGGGAGTAGATCAAGTGAAAGCACTACATTCCCATATCTCAATAATTCTCCGACATCTTTACTCATATTGAGCACCGTGGGACCGCTTATCCCCACATGTGTAAAAAGAATTTTTCCTTTTGTCACACTTTGTTTTTTATCATCAAGAAACACCATGAGCTTCACATCGGAAAGGCTTGTCCCCGAAAGTCGTTTCACCCACCTATCTTTTATCGCAATCGGCACAAGCGAAGGAGTTGGAGTGATAATAGTATGCCCAATTTTTTTGAGCCATCGAAACCCATCACCTGTCGAACCCGTTTCCGGATGCGATGTTCCCCCTGTTGCAATAACGATAGATTTCCCCCGTATAAGTTTTTTATTTTTTAGCGTTACACCAATAATCTCATTTCCCTCGCGCGTTATTTCAACTACCGGAGAATTGGAAAGTACGGTCACTTTATTTTTCTGCATATACCTCAAAAGCACATCAAGCACAGATTGTGAAGAATTTGATACGGGAAACGTACGCAACCCCTCTTCCACTTTTGTCGCCATCCCTTTTGTATGAAAAAAATCCAATGTTTCTTTCACGCTCCACTCTGAAAAAGCCGAGAAAAGAAATTTTCCGTCACTCTTAAACTTTTCAAGAAGTTTGCGATTATCGAATTCAGAGTTTGTGAGATTACATCGTCCCCCGCCCGTAATGAGAAGTTTTTTGCCAAGGGTTTCATTTTTTTCGATCACCACCACTTTTGCTCCTTTTTCCGCAGCAACCCCAGCCGTCATCATGCCTGCCGGCCCTCCACCGACCACAATCACATCCAAAATATTTTTATCTTCCATGAGCGTTATCCTAACAGAAAAAAAGCATTGATTCCATAAATAAAAAATTTGATGAAAAACACCTCATACACTATTATTTTTATATGGAAAAAATAAAACTTGCGGTGTCGGGAGAAAGTGGATCTTTCTCCGAAGAAGCGGGACTCATTTACACACAAAGATCGGGAAAGGAAATGGAATTTGTTTTCGCGATTGATATGGAAGGAGTTCTTTCGCGCGTGGAAAAAGGTGAAGTTGAATTGGGTATTTTTCCAGTGGTAAATTCACGGGGAGGACTCGTGCAAACCGCGTTTGAAGCAATGGGACGCCACCTCTTCACTATGATTGATGAAGTGTGGCTCGATGTACATCAATGTCTTATGGTCCTTCCGAATGTAAAAAAGGAAGAAATAAAAAGCATCACGAGCCACCCGCAAGCACTCTCACAATGTGAACGATATCTCTCAAAAGAATTTAAAGGAATCCCACTTACTGAATGGGAGGACACCGCAAAAGCCGCAAAGGATCTTGCGGGAGGAATTCTTCCGAAAGACACCGCCGTCATTGCCCCCGCACGTGCCGCGCATATTTACGGACTTTCAATCATTGCGCCAAGCATTCAGGACAATCACCCAAATCTCACTACATTCATTGTGGTAAAGAAAACTTCGTAATTATTCTCTACGGTGGTAAACTGAATACATGCAATGGTTTTGGATCGCACTTGCCGCCCCAATGCTTTGGGGAATGGTGAATCACGTTGATAAATTCATCATCTCAAAATACTTCAGCGGAAAAGGTATTGGCTCACTTGTGATATTCACAAGTTTAAGCGGATTTATCTTTTCTCTTTTCATTGCTCTATTTTATCCAAGTGCACTTTCAATAAGTGCCTTCGGCGGAATAGTCATTGCCCTTAATGGCGCCCTTCTTGTCGCCTCGTTTATTCCTTATCTCCACGCGCTTGAACACGAAGAGCCCTCGATGATTACCGCACTCTTTCAAATTATTCCCGTATTTGGATATTTTCTCGCACTTATTTTTCTCAATGAACACTTAACCATACTGCAAATTCTTTCGTCACTTCTTATTCTTGCGGGAGGTATTGTTATTTCATTTGATCTTTCATTGCGCGTCCGATTTAAACTAAAACCATTTTTATGGATGCTCCTTTCCACATTCATGCTCGCAGTAAACGGGCTTATCTTCAAAATGATTGCACTTGATGAAAATTTCTGGGGAACTGCATTCTGGGAGTATATTGGCGGAGCAATATTCGGCATATTCCTTCTTGTTTTTATTCCGCTGTATCGAAGGCAATTTTTTGCGACAATTGAAAAAAGTAAGGCAATGGTACTTGGATTAAATTCTATTGCTGAACTTTTGAATATCATCGCAAAACTTCTTGCAAACTTTGCTAGTCTTTCGGCACCACTTGCGCTTGTGTGGGTTATCAACGGCGTGCAACCACTTATCGTATTTATTTATGGAGTTATCCTTACACTTTTCTTTCCACAAATTGGAAAGGAAACACTCGACAGAACGACAATTATCCAGCGGATATTTTCAATTATTCTTATTTTTACCGGAATATATTTCCTTTTATAAAAAATTGACAAATAATGCCTCCACATATTAGGGTATATTTAGTGTTAATTTAAAAATAAAAAAGGAAAGAACGTGAAGGAAAAAAAACACAGAACACCCGTTGAAGAACGTATACTCATAAAGATAGATGGAACAATGAGACGTATCGGGTGGGTTGCAGAAAATCATCCACACGCATTATTAGAAATAATATGGAAAGGCGGTTGGAGTCATAATTATGAAACCAATAGAACCTATATTGGCATTCCAGAAATTCTTTCGGCATTTGCAAAAATCAAACTGGGAAAAAAAGAACTTATAGAAATGACTAGAACCCATCCTGAATGGAACATTAATCCAGATGTTTTTGCAGAAACAATAGGAGTTTTCCAAATGTAAAAATAAATACGCGCAAAAAACGCGTATTTTTATTTATTCATCATTACCTGTCAAAAATAGAAACGAGATATAAATCGATTTCACGCTGGGTTAAATCATAGAAATATTTATTCTCGTCATGGAGTCTTTTTGCGAGTTGAATTCCAACAAACCGCCAATGCCATGGTTCATATTGGTAATACGCGTTCCCTTTCGGGTACGAGAGCACAAATCCAAACCGATACGCATTTTCCGTAAGCCACTTGTATGCCGGATCGCTTTCAAGCTGCAACGAAAGTGTTTTCAACTTCGGTGTAGTGAGATCAACTGTTGTGCCAAGCTGATGTTCTGAATATCCCTGATCTGCAGAAAATTTATTTGCTCCTGACCCGTATGTCATTTTATATCCGGTCTTTACTGACATTTGTTCCTCAAACGATCGGTAGGCAGAAATAATTTTTAAATCGATCCCACTCTGTGCGGCGGCTTTTATCATATCAATGAGAAATGGCTCAACTCCTGCATAAATTTTCTTTTCAACACCTGGGTCGTATAGATAATCTTTATAAATACCCGTAAGTCTGGAGGGAATGTAATTTTCGCTCAAAAAATACACTTTTGAATATTTTTGCAAAAGTTCTTTGTCCGTTTGACTTAACTTTTGGAGCGTCCCCACGGTTCCAGAGATATCTTTCACCATCCCTGAAATATCCGTGACTTGTGTCTCGAGTGCAGCATTTTTACTGAGTTGCTCCTGAACGGTCTGAGAAAGATTTTTATTTCTATCATTCAAGTCAATGTTTTCATTTCTCGCGCGAAGAAAATTTTCTTTATTAAATTTTAACAATTCATTGATGCTAGATATTTCATCTCCTAACATCAAATTTTCGTTATAGAGATTCCAGAAAAGATACCCCCCACTTCCTCCCACACTCAATAATAGAAGTATTCCCGCTATAATAAAAAGACGTTTTGTATTTATCATGCTCTATGTGCATATTTTATCACATCCATAGGTTAACTTAATAAAAAACGCCCATATAGAAGGGCATTTTTATAATTTTTTACTTTCTTTTCGGTCGTAACGAATATAGCACGAATACAGATGCCAGTGCTAGTATTACATATACAAAAACAAAAAAATCAACATTTCCTCCAATTTTACAGTATAAAACAATCTTCCCGTCTCTTGGTATAATTCGCACATCTTTAACTTCTTCATAACCTGCATTAATAATACTCCTCTCAAAAACATCTACAGTATCACGATTATCACATATTCCCCACATCTTTATAAATTGTGAATAATACTCTGATTTTATAAAAATACGGTCGTAGTGTTTTGATGTTGCTTGTTTAAAATTTTCATTATCCACAACAATTACATTCCTCCCCTCTACACTCCTACGTCCTAGAATTTCCCAAGCACTTTCGTCCGGAGAACCGAAGACGATTTCATTCGCCTTAGGGGTAAATTCAATTACCTCTATCCTACTTAAATCCAAAAAAGAAATTTCTAGAAACAAAAAAATAGAAAGAAAAAATACAAAAACAAAACGAAACCAGTTAAACACTTCCCCAAGTTTCATAATACCTCCACTTATTAATTAATACTATAAACAATATATCACATTATAAAAACAAAATCTCTCGGATAAACCGGGAGATTTTTTTTATTTTATAAAATCACAAATTCCCGGTTCATACCGAAATAATAAGGACTACAAGAATAATAACGATATTAATCGCTATCGCCGGTGTTTTATATTTCGCGGAAACGGATTTCATGTGTGTTTTTTATTATTACAGAAAACTAGAATAAAAATCAATACTGTCTTCCTGGGGATACCGGCGGCCGTAATTGGACAGATTGGGCCATTACACTTCCATCAGAGTTTGTCTTACCAATCACCATCACGTTTGTCCCCACAGAAAGATCGTTCAACGACCCTTCTGCTGATTTCATAACTGGTGTGGAGCTTGAAATAAAAATAATTTTTGATCCCCCATCTCCCAATTTCACCGTCATAGTGGTCGCATCTTTCGAAATTATTTCTCCATTCACAAAACCCCCTCCTTGTCCCTGACCCCTCCGAATTCCTCCGTTATTTCCATTCCCTTGTCCATTAAATTGTTCCTTTCCATTTTGGGATGTGGCTACATTCCCGCCATATTTTGTACCGACATAAAAAGCAATAATTCCAACGACGAGCACAACAACAACCATCGGCACTATTTTCTTTATATCTTTCATATCTTTTTTTTCTTCGAGAACCACCGACTAATGGCTCTATTCATATCTTAATGCTTCAATTGGATTTAATGAGGCTGCACGACGTGCCGGATAATACCCGAAAAGAATTCCGATTCCTGCTGAAACACCGAATGCGAGTATAACAGATCCCGAAGAAATACTTGTGGCGATACCCGCAAGTTGTGTTGTAAGGACAGCAAGAAGCCACCCAAACAGTACCCCGATGATTCCCCCAAGAAATGTAAGTGCGACGGACTCAGTAATAAATTGAATTGTAATATCGATTTTTTTTGCGCCAATTGCCTTTCGAAGTCCTATCTCGCGTGTACGCTCGGTAACTGTCGTAAGCATCATATTCATAATTCCAATACCCCCCACCAGAAGAGAAATTCCCCCGATTGCACCAAGAAGGATCGTAAACACTCCGGTTACCGATGATGCGGTGGCAACAATGTCGGCCTGGTTCAAAACACTAAAGTCGGCGAGTTGGGGATCAGAAATCTTATGGCGCTGAAGCAATAAATCAGTCACCTGTTGTTGCACATCGGCCATAGAGTTCTGGTCTTGAGCTGCAATACTTATTGATGTCACGTATGTATCCCCGGCGAGAAACCGTTGTGCAGTCGAAAGCGGAACAAACACCATATCATCCTGACTTCCAAATCCACTTCCTCCTTTCGACTTTGTAACTCCAATAACTTTAAAATCAATTTTATTTATTCGCACCGATTGTCCAATCGCTTCAGCGCCCGCGCCAAACAAATCATCGCGAGTCGTGGGGCCAACCACTGCAACCCGCGCAAGACTACTCACTTGTTGATCAGTGATGAATAAACCCGTATCTATTTCAATATTGCGAACACTCGGATACGCCGACACAGTCCCCACAACTTGCGTGTTTGTATTTGTTCCCTTTGCAGTAATTTGATATCGCCGTGAAATCTCCGGAGCAATAGCCTTTACTGATGTAACATCTTTTATAATCACGTCCGCATCTTCCTGTGTAAGTGTCTGTGCTGACCCACGTCCAGAACTTACTTGTACGCCCGCTCCACGTTGTGCTCCCGGCGAAACTATAATCAAATTCGAACCAATTGATTGAATTCTCGATTCAATTGAACCTTGCGCTCCCTGTCCAATTGAAACCATCCCGATTACCGAACCAATACCAATTACAATACCGAGCATCGTAAGCCCCGTTCGTACTTTATTCACCGTAAGTGAAAAATACGTTTCCTCTATCAAATCAGCTATTTTCATATTGTTATATTATGTGTATGCACCACTCGTTTATGAACATTTTTTTTATCTTCAAGAATAGCACCATCAACAATGTGAATAATTCTATCGGCATGTTCGGCAACATACGGTTCGTGTGTAATTAAAATGATGGTGTGGTTATGCTTCTGATTTAATTCTTGAAATGTACCCAAAACAATTTCACCCGTTCTCGAGTCGAGATTTCCCGTTGGCTCATCGGCAAAAATAATACTCGGATTGTTTACCAATGCACGTGCGATTGCGACACGCTGCATTTGCCCTCCAGAAAGTTGATTTGAGAGATGGTGCCATCTATCACTATCAAGTCCCGCTGCATTCAATGCGTGATGTGCTTGTTTTAATCGTTGTGATTTCGGAACTTCCGCATAGATAAGTGGAAGCATCACATTTCGTAAAACAGTCGCGCGCGAAAGGAGATTAAATGACTGGAATACAAATCCAATTTTGTCTCTCCGTACGTCCGCTAAATCATCATCGGAGAGTTTTGATACATCACGTCCATCAAGTATATACGTTCCCGACGTTACCGTATCGAGCGCGCCAAGAATATGCATAAGCGTCGACTTCCCCGAACCTGACGGTCCCATAATCGCAACAAATTCACCTTTTTCAATCTTAAAAGATACACCCTTCAATACCGGTGTCTCCACGTCTCCGTTCACATATGTCTTTGTGACGTCCTTACATGTAATCATATTCATCAACGACCGAATCCACCACCAAGACCGGGGATTCTCACTCCGCCACCCTGCTGTTGTGTAGTAGTTTGTGTTTGTGTTGCCGACGATGAAAGAGTTCGGACGACTATTATATCCCCTTCTTTAAGTCCGTTTGTAATTTCTGTCGATGTGTCATTTGATATACCTATCTCAACTGCTTTCTGTGTCGGTGCCGTGGTAAGAATAACTCCTTGAGAACTCTGACCCGCTTGAACACCAAGAGAGTTCGGATCAACCGTTTCAACATAATATGATCCGTTTTGTGATTTTACAGCGGAGTTTGAAACCATAAGAACATCTGTTTTACTACTTGTAATAATTGATGCGGAAATACTCATTCCCGCTTTCACCCTATCGTCTTGAGTATCAAAACTTATTTTCACTTTATAATTCACCACTCCCTGCGTCACAGTTCCCGCGGAATCAATTTCACTCACTTCTCCTGTTATACTCAACCCATCAATCGCATCAAAAGTAACGGTAACTTTTTGTCCAACTTGTATTTTTGCAACATCAACTTCATTTAAAGTAATTTCCGCAAGTTTCTTTTTTGTAAGAATTGTTGCAAGCACTGTTCCGCTTGACGCTGAATCCCCTTTTTCAACGTTTACTGTCGAAATAATACCGACAAATGGAGCATACACTGTATATTTTGCGAGTTCATCACGAAGATCCAAGAGAGTTTTTTCCTGTTTTTTTATCGAATTTTCTTCACTCTGCAAACTAATTGGATTTGCTCCAGTGGAGTTATTTATTTTCAGAATATCGATATCGCGCTGGGTATCTATGACCGTTTGCTTTGCATTACCTAAGGAACGTTCTTCCGCCAAAAGCGCACTCACCTTACTATTTGCGGTGTTCAGATATCCAGTGAGGTTCGATTGTGTGACAGTAATATATGAATCAATTGTTTGTTTATTCGTTTGTGCAATGTCAATGACCGTGTCAACAAGGTTTTTTTCACTTTTTAGTGCTTGTGCAACTGAGGCGGCAGCGTCGTATGTATCCGAGAGCATACTCTCAATCACTGCAGGATCGGAATCTCTCGTCACTGACTTAAATTTAAGAAACACCGCATCATATTTATCTCTCGCACTTTTATAATCACGTTCCGCAATATCGGCAAACTGCTTCACTGTATCCCTATCACGTTCGGTGTTAAATATGTCTCTATATATGCTCACATTCCACTGACTCCCGTTTTTACTAAGATTCATTCCGTATAATACGTTCTGCACCCCGGTCACTGCGGACGAAAGATTGAGAAATGCGTCGGATACTACATTGAATGCACTCCCATATTCATTTTCTAAGTCACTTTTTTGAGTAGTGAGAGTTTCTAATTTTCTTTGGTAGTCAATCGGTGCCTGAGCAGTGTCTTTTTGAAATTGAAGTTTTGCTCCTTCAAGATCAAGTTCCGCATTGGATACGTTTTTTTTCGCGGTAGTATCATCAAAAGCAAAAAGAGCCTGTCCCGCACGAACTTCTTGTCCGTTCTTTACCCCCACCCACGTTATATCACCGGAAATCTTCGGTTTTATGTCAACCTGATTTAATGCAGAAACCTGGCCACTTCCAGAAACAGAAGTGATAAGTGTTTTTTTTTCAACTTTTGCGAGTACATAGCGCGTCTGAACAGTCGCTCCGGTCAATGACTTATATGCATAATATCCTCCCCCAATCACCAAAATAAGAAGAAAAATGGAAAGTTTTTTATGGTCAACTATTAATTTTTTCGATGCAATAAAAAAGTTTTTCATATATTGTTTTTATTTTTGTATTTTCATTTGATTTGGACCGCGAAAAAACGGCAACTCACCCTCTATTTTTCTTATCCCGAATGCACGGATTACTCCATCTTCTAAATCCCCCATCACCACAATTTTATCTCCCACAACAATCTCCGAACCGAACGGGAAACGCGTTGCGCGTGTCACTACAACTTTAAAAGTTCCGTTTGATCTGTTTTGAATCAAAAATCCATCTGCCCCTACTTCTTTCACTACTCCAGGATACACATCAGGGGGACGTTGATCTCGAAACCCACGATACATCGGTCCAGCAAACGGAAGTTGTCTTTCTATCGCGAGGCGTGAAAAACGGTCATGCATATGCGTTGCAAAAACCCCAACTCCCCCGATGACGACAAAAAAGATAATTCCGATGGTTGAATACAAAAGCGGTTTCCGATAAGCAAACGAATACTTTCTCACCAATACTTCAAGTACCACAATAAATACGATACACGCGAGAACAAGGAGCCATGGAATAGAAACAATAAACCTCCCCACTCCACGCATACCAAACACAGGAACAAACCACGTACCATTGTCATGAAGTACAAAAATAATGAGACTCACTATGAGAAGCGAAAGGAGAATAAAGATAACGACGCCGACACTCACGAGTACCGCTTTTAACATAAAATGCCACTTGGGTTTCATTGCGGCTTGTCCGCTTTTTATTTTTTCAAGCACCGAACTTTTTATTGATTTTTTTTCTTCCATAGAAACATTTTATAAATACGACTATTTCTTTTTCTCAAAGAGTTTATATGATTCTTTGAGAATTTTTTTCCCTCTGGCAATCCTGACCCCAACGGTCGAAACAGGGATGCGGAGAACATCGGCAATTTCTTGATATCCCATATCTTCAAAATAAAAAAGAATAATCGGTTCACGGTACTTTATATTAAGTGTATTTAAAAATTTTTCAAACGTTTGTTTTAATATTTCTTTATCAATTCGATCACCTTCATTTTCATCTGATACGGGATGTGGAAAAAGCACATCAACATTAAAAAATGATAACGGACTTTTTGTCTTTTTCTTTAGTGCATTCACAAATTCGTTGTGAGCAATTCGATATATCCACGGAGAGAAACGCAGCTCAGTATCAAAGTTTTTTATATTGATATACGTCTTTAAAAATATATCCTGAACAAGATCCGCAACATCGTCATGATCGGAAAGAAATCGTCTCCCATAACGAAGTAATTTATCTTCATATCGATCGACAATAATTCCAAATACCTCTGCATCCCCTTCTTGCGCTTTTTTCACTATTTCTTCATCTTTGTAATTCACGTCCATACCTTCTTATAATACAACGAAAATGTGAGTTTATTTCATCCCAACGAAAAACCCGCTTCAAAGCGGGTGTAACAAATTTTACTGTATCGGCTCAAAATAATATTTTCCCTGCAACTGTACAATTTCAGCTTTCATTTCTTTTTCAATAAAATTCTCCATGAACTGAAGCTTCTTTTCATTCTTATACCCAAAAGCCCGCACATATCCAAATAACTCATCTACAGAATCAAAGCTAACCATATCTGCATTTTCTATGGTTTTACGTGCACCGAGATATCTTTTCAACCCACCATAAAAAGTGAAAATAAAAAAATATATCTGTACGGCAAATGCCGCCCACGCAACACCATATGAATCAATAGCTGAGCCAATCTGCCCCAAAAGTAAACAGACGGTAAAAAGATAAAATTGTTTACCGCTTAATTTACCTTTTTTATAGGTGAAAAACGCCCAGATGAGCATTTGGCACGACACTAACACCCAGATAATTATTTCTTTCACACCAACCTCTTTTTTAAAATAAGAAAATAACTAATGAATATAATATAATTAAACACAGAAAAAGTCAATCAAGTTTCTGGATATGAATATTTTTGCCATCTTTTAGTTTATTGAATGTCTCTTCCGTCACTGAAAGGGTAATTGTTATCATTCTTCTCTCCTTTATAAAAATACAAAAGTGAATTAAACCATATAAAAAAATCACGGTCAATACACAGAGTAAGGGGAAATTAGTATAATGAATTAACATGGAAAAAGTTCCACACCACATTGCTATTATCCCTGACGGAAATAGGAGATGGGCAAAATCAAAAGGATTACTTCCCTATGAAGGTCATCGTGAGGGAGCAAAGCGAGTTCACGAAATTGCAGAAAGTGCATTTGAGCGCGGAGTTCGCTATATCACCGTATGGGGCGCATCGGTGGATAACTTAAAAAAAAGATCAAAAACAGAGGTATCTTTTCTCATAAAATTATTTGAAAAGGAATTAGAGAATATTTTAAATTCTGAGACACTCAGAAAAAATGAAATCCGTATGCGAGTAGTAGGAAAAGGAAAGGAAATTGCCAAAAGCAAAATACTTTCAAAATTAATTGAGGACGCCGAACGTGACACCGCTCATTTCAAAAAAGGAAATCTCACTATACTCTTTGGGTATGACGGAAGAGAGGAAATGATTGAAGCATTCCAAAAAGGAATAAAATCTCAAACCTTGAAATTTAATTATGAATCAATAAGAGAACTTCTCTGGACAAAAGATCTTCCCTCCGTTGACTTTGTTATCCGTACCGGTGGCGAACCTCATTGGTCTTCGGGATTTATGATGTGGCACACTACCGACAGCCAATTTTATTTTACGGAAATATTTTGGCCCACATTTGGAAAAAAGGAATTTGAAAAAGCACTCCGTGAATTTGCAAAACGAGGTCATCGGTTAGGAGCATAGAATATATAATGTATACTGTAACTATATGACACATTCTCCTCTTCCACTAGAAAAAATTAAAACGCTCCATAAGCCCGTTGTTCCTCCATTACGAAAATTAAAAAAAACCGAGAAATTAGCTCTCTTTGTAACCGAAAAAATCGGAACCCTCGGATTTTTTGCTATTATTTTTATCTGGACTGCATTTTGGATGCTTTGGAATATTCTTGCCCCGTCAGAACTACGATTTGACAAAGTTCCTGCCTTCGAACTTTGGCTTTTTATTTCAAACATGTTGCAACTTTTTCTTCTCCCCCTTCTTCTTATTGGACAGAATATACAAAATAAATATTCCGAAATGCGCGCAGAGCAAGATTTTGAAATAAACAAAAAATCAGAAAGCGAAGTAGAAACAGTTCTTGAACACCTGGAAAATCAAAACGAACTCCTTCAAAGAGTCCTCGATATTCTTGAAAAAAATAAACAATTCTAAAGTACCCCTGTTGGAAGAAATGCAAGGTACTGATTTATTGCAAGTAAAGATCCAATAATCATAAGCATCATCGCCCCATGTACGATAACGGGTGGATGCTGAATTCTTATTTTTATGAACACATTTAAAACAAATCCAAGTGCAATGATGGTAAGTAATATAAGGAGAATATATGTATTTATTCCTCGCGGAGTGGAAAATATCTTTTGAAACAGAGATGATTGACTTATTGGATTTATCGAAGGATTTTCAACCGAAACAGCTACTCCAGCAACTCCTTGCGATGTTTTTGAAGTTGTAATCTCTCCGCCACGTTCCATTGGTCGCGATACAATCTCTTCTCCTTTTGTTGAGGCTAATGGAGCAGCGAAAAACTGTACCACAAAAAGTGCTTCTTTCCCCTTGTATATTCCCCGCGCAGTCCCTATTCCAATCTCAGTAAAATGCTTATCGAGTATATTCTCCTTATGGCTTTCGGAATTCATCCACGCACTCACAACATCCTGTGAATCAAAAAAGTTTATCGCAAGGTTTTCTCCCGCATATGCAAATTGATATCCTGTTTTTTTAATCCATTCCCAGGGAGCGTTTCCATCCGGAGATTCATGTGAAAAATAACCACGAGTTGCCATATCCTCCGCCTTCATCTGTGCGGCTTTTTCAAGCAACACATTTGCAGTAAGTGCGCGCGTCTGTACATCCTCACGTTCTTTGTTTGTTAAATCAACAACCACCGAAGGTAGAATACTCGCAAAATAATTTGTTTTCGGAAATACAAAGAGAATTTGTACAAGAAAAATAATTTCTAAAAATAGCACCACCGAAAGAATTCGCACCATTGACTGCGCGCGTAATACGTACGGCTGATGGTCGTTCTCCTCATTTGGGATAAAATATTTCTTAAACCAATGAATCATACTCTTTCTATTATATCATAATAATGGTAACATAATTATGATATAAAGTCAATATAAACAAAAAACCACTCATACCTGAGCGGTTTTTTATATTAATAATTTTTTACAATGGACAATAATCCAATCCTATCTTTGGTCAAACAGTCCATTCTTACCTTTCCCCCAATAGGAAGCGTAAGACTCGCTACGTCATGACCGAAATCAACATTATAAATAATCGGAAAATCAAATTTATCAGTTGCGCGGAGAATGATATCTTCTGTCGTTGGAGACATACCAAATTGAATGCGTCTTCTATTTGTCCCATCATACTCATCATCGATAGATTGCATATTTGTGACCTTTCCAACTATAAGCCCCTGAATCTTTTCAAATACTTTGGAAAGCCGTAAACGCCATAAATAGTTATCAAATCCCTCAATCGTCTCATCAACCTCTTCAATGAAAAGTATTTTCCCATTCCAATTCGGAGTATACTGTGTGCCGAAAAGAGCAGTGAGAGTATTAAAATTTCCGCCAACAAGATTCCCCGTAACTCTTCCTGGTTTCAGTGTTTTCCACTCAGTATACGACTGGAGCCTACCCACCGCGCCTTTCATGAGAACATTCTTGAAATTCCTTATTGTGTATCTTCCTCCCCTCTCCTCTGGTCTATCCAACCATTCAATCATTGGACCGTGAAATGTAACAAGGCCAGTTTTTGAATGGATTGCATTCAGTAAAACAGTGATGTCGGAATATCCGACAAATACCTTCGGATTCTCCCGAATAATATTCCAGTCGATAAATTCCAATAGCTGCAATGAAATATATCCGCCAGTAGTGCAAAAAATTCCTTTTATTTTCTTATCACAAAACATTTCGTGAAAATCAGAAATGCGCTCCTTCAAGCTCCCAGCTTCATATGGACTTAATATATTCAGCGCACTATTGGAAAGCACCGGTTCAAGCCCAAGTGACCTCAGAATATTTACTCCCCGTTTTATCCTCCTCAATGAACTCACTGGACTTGAAGGAGAAATAATCCCAATCTTGTCACCAGGTTTCAACTTTGAGGGTCGTACTATTTCCTTCATCTCATCCTCCGTATAAAAGTTAAAATACTAAATAAAGAATAATTCTTTTTCTAGTTACTTGTCAAAAAAAATCACCCGACGTAAGGGTGATTTCTAGTCGAGATATTTTTCAAGGATTGATATTGACCCGATTCTCCCTTGAGCAGGACAATTGAGACCCACCTTTGCTCCTACAGAAAGTGTGAGACTCGGTACATCATGACCGAAGTCAACGCCATAGAGAATCGGAAAATTAAACCCCTCCGTTGCACGAAGAATCACATCCTCAAGCACTGGCGGTTTTTCGAGCGTTGCCCATTTATCATTATCCTCATCGTCAATGGATTGCACATCAGTCACCTTTCCAATCACCATCCCCTCAATTTTTTTAAATACTTTTGAAATTCTAAGACGCCATAAATAATTATCGAGTCCCTCAATTGTTTCATTTACCTCTTCCCAGAAAAGAATTTTTCCATCCCACTTTGGTTCATAGGGAGTTCCCAAAAGTGCAGTAAGTATATTTAAATTACCGCCAACAAGACCTCCTTCTGCTTTTCCTGGTTTTAATGTTTTCCATTCCGTAAACTCAGGAAGTTTCCTTGTGTCTCCTTTCATCACCGCTTCCTTCAAATTCCGTACCGTATATTTTGCCCCCTTTGTTTCATTCATAAGCCCCTCAATCGTCGGACCATGAAACGTAATAAGACCTGACTTCTCAAACATTGGATTCAAGAGCGTGGTGATATCAGAATATCCGACAAACACTTTCGGATTTTTTCTGATAATATCCCAATCAATATCCTGAAGAAGTTGTATTGATGCATATCCCCCGCCGGTACAAAATATCCCCTTCACCTCGTCGTCAGCAAACATAGCGTGAAAGTCCATAAGACGCTCCTCACGAGTTCCTGCCTGATAATTTGCGTGCACTTCAAGTGCCCGCGGAGCCAACTTTGGCTTAAATCCCAAAGATTCCAATATCTTCATTCCACGAGACAAATTTCGCTTTGAAATAACAGGACTCGAGGGAGAAACAATCCCCACCACGTCTCCCGCCTTCAATTTTCTTGGTTTTATAATATCCATATGTAAGAGTGGCTTTCATTCTAGCCTCTGAAACCCGTTAGTCAAATTTGACAAAATATAAAGATTATTATGAAGAATAGTATGGTATAATCGATTAATAGGTATGCAAAAAAATAAACTCTCAATTCTTATTCCTGTATATAACGAGGAAAAAACGATATTAGAAACAATAAAAAGAGTGTCTTCAGTCACTCTCCCCCGCTGGGAGACAGAAATCATCGTGATAGATGACGGATCGACCGATAACACCCCAAAAATACTGAATGAAATTGAAAAAACCTCCGATGTAACTGTTATTTATGGAAAAGAAAACCTCGGGAAGGGAGGGGCGCTAAAACATGGTCTCTCTTTCGCAAATGGAGACTGGATTCTTATACAGGACGCCGATCTTGAATATAATCCCGATGAATATCAAACACTCCTTTCCCCAATTGAAGAGGGAAAAGCTGATGTTGTATTTGGATCGCGATTTCTCAAAAAAAACAAAAAAAATAGTATTTTATACGTTATCGGCGACATTGTCGCCACATTCATGTTTAATCGGATTTATCATACCCACCTTACCGACCTCGCAACGTGCTATAAGGTTTTTCCAAGAAAAATAATCCCAAATCTCCTTCCTATCGAAGAAAATGACTTTGCTTTTGATGTGGTTCGTTTGAGTGAAGAAATTGCCAAAGAAAAGCTCGTTATTAAAGAAGTGCCCATTTCATATACCCCTCGATGGTATAAAAAAGGGAAAAAACTTACATTTTCACATGGGATAAAGATTACACGAATTCTCCTCCGTAAATTGACCTATGGAATATATTAAACCTCGGCACATTACTTTTATTGCCATTACTGTGGTCGCCCTTGCGCTTCTCAGCTTCATTATTCGCCCCAACGCGGAATTTAATGAAGATCTCGGAAGACATATAAAACTGGGAGAAATCATCTCAAACACACACGCGGTTCCCGCTACAAATCTTTTTACATACACCAATCCAGACTTTCCATTCATAAATCACCACTGGCTTTCTGAAGTTATCTATTTTCATCTTTACTCGCGGTTTGGTTCCGTAGGACTTGAAATACTCGCACTTCTTCTTTTATTTTCGGCATTTTTCATTATTTCATTTCTTGCAATAAAAAAATCAGCACTATTCGCCTCTCTCCTCAGTATTCTTCTTTTCATTCCCCTCATAAGCGACCGAATAAAGGTGCGACCGGAATCGTTTGGATATTTTCTTTTTGCACTTTGTCTGTATTTCCTCTTTTTCAAAAAAACAAAGCATACCACATGGATCATCCCGTGTATCATCCTCTTGTGGGTAAATCTCCATATTACATTCGCATTTGGCGGTCTCCTCATTGCCACATTCATACTGAAAGAATTTATTAGCTCACACAAAGAAGATAAGTTGATGAAACGCCTATTTTTCTTTGGAGGATTATGTAGTGCCACACTTTTCATAAATCCAAATGGGTGGAAAGGCGCCCTCGCACCACTTTCCATATTCGGAAATTATGGATATCGAATTGTTGAGAATCAAAATCTTTTTTTTCTTATCCCACGATTGTTCAACTGGATATATATCTATGATCTCATCGCCGTAGGGTTATTTCTTATTTTCTTCATGCGGTGGTTCCTCTCTGCAAAGAAAAATAAAGCTATAGACTGGAATATTTTTTCCCTCGGACTCCTCACCCTAATTTGTGGGATAGGAGGAATTGTGATGGTAAAAAACATTCCATTTTTTATACTCTCAGGCATCCCAACATTGGCACTCATTCTTTCCCACATTCAATTTCCACAGAAAGTAAAAACTTTTTTCTCTGAAGAAATAAAAACACTCCTCTCTTCTCTTCTCATACTCGGGCTTCTATGGTTTCCCTTCTATTTTTTGAAAAGTGGAAAAATACAAATAAAAACGTATGAATCGGGAAAATATGCGGTTGATTTTTTCATTCAAAAAAACATACCGGGAAATATTTTCAATAATTTTGATATTGGCGGATATCTTGATTACCGCCTCTACCCAAAATATAAAACATTTGTGGATAATCGTCCCGAGGCATTTCCAAAAGAATTTTTTGATGAATATATCTCAATACAAACTAATAAAGAACTGCGCGATAGTGCTTTCAAAAAATATAACATTCAATCAATTATTTTTTCTCACAGAGATCTCACCCCATGGGCACAAGAATTCTTGGGACAGATAATTCGGGATAAAAAATGGAAATCGGTATATTTCGATGAATACACGGTTATTTTTACAAAAAAAGAATTCCCTCTTCAGGAAATTTCACTTCAATCGACCCCATTATAAAACAAAAATCCCGCATTAGGATTCCGGCTTCTAAGCCAAGTGGGTTTCCGCATCACGATATTCAAGAAGATAAAATCCTCAGTTACATCACGATATATAGGAATCCCTTTGAAAAATTATTTGATCCGAAACCTAAATTACGGGACTTCTTTATTATAGCACGAAGCCTCTCGCGTCGAGAGACCTCTGTGCATAACCTTTAAGATTATCCGTTTTTACTCGAGTACTCCATCAAAATTCACATCATAAAGAACGGAATCATTGAACAATCTATAAGAGACTAGCTCGTTTTCCTTAAACCATATCCTTATCTCGCGAATTGCTTCATCGGGTTGATCGGAACAATGAATAAGATTTCTTACTGCACGGTCATCGCCCACCGCAAGGTCATAAGAATCAACAGTTAAATCACCCCTGATTGTTCCCACATCAGAAGTCAGAGGCTCCGTTCCCCCAGTGATTTTTTTTACGATTCCTACCGCCTGATTTCCCTCAACTACCATTCCAACAACCGGACCAGTGGTCATAAATTTTACAAGCGCGCGTACGATATCTTTTCCATATTCAATCGCAGGTTTTTCGATAGAAAGCCCTGATGCTTCACGATTTTTTATCGTATTCTGTCCTTTTTTTTCAAACCACACATCATCTTTGTTATAATGCGCCCAACATTGCTCTTCGGCTGGAATAAACATCTTAAACGCAACAAATTTAAGCCCCGTGCGTTCGATACGATGGATAATCTCTCCAACGACTCCCCGCTGTATTCCATCTGGTTTTATAATAACAAGCGTTTGTTCTTTTTTTTGCATATGTTTTTATTTTTCTCTGATTTTTATGTACAACTCCTTTAACTGATCATCGGTAACATCCGATGGTGCATCCATCATCACATCGCGTCCATCTCCCGTCTTTGGAAACGCGATAACCTCACGAATATTCGGCTCATTTTCCAAAATCGCCATTACTCGATCAAGACCGGAGGCAATTCCTCCATGCGGTGGCACTCCATATTGAAATGCATCGAGCATATGTCCGAATTTTGCGATTACATCTTCCGTCTTATTTCCCATCGCTTCAAACACCGACTGTAATAATGCTGAATCGTGTATACGAATCGACCCTCCCGCAATTTCAAATCCATTCAGTGCCAAATCATATTGCTCGGCAAAAATTGCACCAGCGTCTTCTTTAAATTTCTTTTTAAAATCCTCCGCATTCAACACGTTCGGTTTTGTAAATGGATGGTGTGTCGCATCCCATCGCTTTTCGGATTCCTTCCATTCAAACGCGGGAAAATCGACAACAAACACAAATGCAAGTTCATTTGGATCATTTTTATCTTTTCTTAAGTCGGGTTTATCCGAATTATATTTCTCCATCGCTTCTTTGTACGAGAGACACGGAAACGGAGTGTGTGTAATATGTTTTTCCGGATATAACACCTTCACAAGATTTACAAAAAGTGATTCGATAAGTGAGAGAATTTCTTCTTGTGTTGGAAAACTTAGTTCAATATCAAGTTGTGTGAATTCTGGCTGGCGATCACCGCGCGTATCTTCATCGCGAAAACATCGTGCAATTTGGAAATAACGTTCAAATCCCGCAACCATAAGCAACTGCTTATATTGCTGTGGCGATTGTGGAAGCGCATAAAACTTTCCGCTATGCACTCTACTTGGCACAAGATAATCGCGTGCGCCCTCCGGTGTTGATTTGCTGATAATTGGTGTTTCCACTTCCACAAAATCCTGTGCTGAAAGAAATTCGCGGATAAACTGATTTACTTTCGCGCGCATTCGTATGTTTTTTTGAAGACGTGGACGTCGAAGGTCGAGATAGCGATATTTTAACCGAACATCCTCGCCAATGTCCTTTCCATCATTTTGGAGGTCAAATGGAGGTGTTTTTGCTTGTGTAATCACCTCTAGCGCAGTCGCCGCAATTTCGTGTCGTCCGCTCGAAATCTTCTCATTTACCATCCCTTCTGGACGCCGTGCGACAATTCCCTTAATAGAAACCACCCATTCTGAACGAAGTGTATCAGCAATTTCTCGGAGTTCTTTATTATTTGGAAGAAACACTACCTGGGCGATCCCCGTCCGATCGCGAAGATCAATAAAAATAAGCTTTCCATGATCGCGACGCACATCAACCCATCCCAAGAGTTCTATCTCCTTCCCTTCATACTGCCCAATGTCTTTTGTTAGTATCCTCATCCCGTTAGAAGTAGATCGCGATTATACGACCTGACTTATTAAGTTTAATTTAACGACTTATGTTTATTATATATCCACCAGCCCCATAGAAACGCGATCGCGACTTCTAACGGGACGTGTGTCAGTAATAGAAATATACCATAAAAAATAAGCGAGAGTAAATAATAAAAAATCCTCAAGTATATCGAAGATTTTTCTCTTATCGCACTGCTCTCCATCCACCTAATACACCTTTCTTTGAAAGAACTATTTGCCACAACTGCATTTTCCTTGAACGAAATGCTCCCGCACACGAGAGAAGGTAATATTTCCACATACGGTAAAACCGATCTCCATATTTTTCCTTCAAACTCGGCCAACTCTTTTCAAAATTTGCATACCATGCCATAAGCGTTTTATCATAATCCGCTCCAAAATTGTGCCAATCTTCCATAATAAATATATCTTCTATCGCCCCTCCAATTTGTCGAATTGAGGGAAGTTGTCCTCCTGGAAAAATATATTTTTCCATCCATGTATCTCCCGTTTTTGCAGAACGACTACTTCCAATAGTGTGCAATAAAAATAATCCATCATCTTTTAGACATCGCGCAACTACGCGCATGAATGATCGATAATTTTTATACCCGACATGCTCAAACATCCCGATGGAAATGACACAGTCAAAAGATTCAGAAATATTCCGATAATCTTCAAGACGGATTTCAATTGGTAATCCCGCACATATTGTTTTCGCCCACTCTGCCTGTTCTTTTGACACAGTCACGCCAACAGCACTCACACCATAGTGTTCAACAGCGTATTTCATAAACGTCCCCCACCCACACCCAATATCAAGAATACGCATCCCGGGCTTTAATCCTGTTTTTCTACAAATAAGATCGAACTTCGCTTCTTGTGCTTCGTCGAGATTTTTTGCTCCGCCAACTGACGAATCCCAATATCCACACGAATATGCCATTGTTTTTCCAAGCATCGGTTCAAAAATGTCGTTTCCTGTGTCATAGTGTCGCTCACCAACATTAAATGCCCTTGTGCGTGCTTGACGATTCATTATGCGTGCAATAAACGCTTGCCAAATAAGAGGAAGGGTCAGAGAAACATTTCTCTCAAGCTGAAAACGAAGTATTCGATCAAAAAACTCATCAAGTTTTTCCGCGTCCCACCATCCGTCCATATATGCCTCTCCAAACCCCAACGATCCATCACGAAGCACCCGCCCATATGTTCGTTCATCCCTCACATGTACATCCCACTGATTTTTGCCGTCCACCTCAACCCCAGCGGATAAAAGTAACTTTTTTATAGCTGATATATCCATAAACTTATTTTAGCAAAATACCCCCGGCATAGAAAAATTTATATACCTCATTTTTGTTTTTGAGAATATATTCCGAACCGCCCATTTCTTCTATTGACCTTCCAAAATCTGGTTCGCAAGTATATGTATATATTCCTTTTTTCCACACTACTCGTTTCCATGTTCGCGCTGTTTTCCAATTTTTTAAAAGCGCCACGCGCAATATTGAATCTATTTCTTTTTCCGTCATTTTTTTGAAACTGCCATAATACGACATGCTCCATACCGTTTTATTTTTAAAATAAATCGTCTCAATCCCCACAAATATTCCATTTTCCCCATAATGCACATCACGATAAAACCATTTTCCCTCTTTATATTCCAGTTGTTTAGAATCCTTCAAAAGCGGTCTTACTTTTCCTCTGTTTCCCGCATATGTCTCTGTCCGCGCCTTGAGGAGAAAATCAGTGAGTAATGTTTTATTCATAAATTTATTTTAATAAAAATCCTTCTTTTCTTAAAATCTCTCTTTTTGCTTTTTCGCCTCTGTTATATCCCCCGAGTTTTCCATCCGAGCATACCACCCTATGACACGGAATGTGCAGATTATAATTTTTGCTTAAAATATTCCCCACCGCCCGACTCGCAAGTGAATTGCCCGCTTTCTCGGCAACCTGTTTATATGTTAACACTTTTCCTTTCGGAATTTTCCGAACGATGTCATACACCTTTTCCGTAAATGACTTCATATTTTAATTATCTCCCCTGTGGACTCATTCATCAACACTCTGCATATAGGCTAATTCGTGCGAATTAGCCTATATGGATGAATGAGAAAAAGATTGACTCAGTATTAAAAATATTCCATAATACAGACAGAAAATTAACCATAAGAAACGGGGTAAATAATGGACACGCCAGAACAAAAATGGGTTGTATTTGACCTTGATGTAAATTTATCATTCGGGACTGTTAGCAACCGAGAAAAATGGAATGATATAGTGAGATACTATCGCAACGTCGGTAGCGACATCGAAGATATTACGAGGGCAAAAAGACTCGAAACGAGAAAAGGAGATCTTCGTCCAGGTTTCAGTTTTAAGGGCACCGGTCCAACTCTCGCCGAATGGGCGAAGGAAAATGAAATTGATCTCACAGTTTAATAACAAAAAATCCCGCTAAAAGCGGGATTTTATATTTACTTTTTCAATAATCCAACATCGTGTCTCATGGTCGCTAGTGAATAATCAAAACGCGTAAGATTCATGCGCACCGCATATGGAATTTTTTCCTCCAAAAGCATTTTTTTTGATCTTCAAGAGATGAAAGAAATGAATTGAATATTTCGATTTCTTTTTCCGATATTTCCATTCCATAATTCATATTCTGAAGTACATCTTCGAGGTCCTTTGTCGAAAGACTTAAAAAGAATACGGGGAGGTTTTTAATCTCCTTCCTCACTAATTTCTCATCTTCTATCACTACCCCGTGTGAAAGTGTTGATCCCCCTTTCTTCGCCTTCTTTTTTATTTTTTCCACTTTTTCATCTGCACGACCACTTCCTTCATGGTCATGCACTTCGTCAAATGCACAAATAATGTCTCCCGTGTTTTTGTTTATCATCACAGTATCGATCCCATTTACATAATCATCATATGTACTTGCTCGCATAATAAGAAAATCATCTTTTAAGACCTTGTGGAATAATGTGGTAACAAACATCTCCATTTGTCCGTTTTTTTCTCTCTCCTTGTTTTGTGAATAAATATGCACAATATCTCTCTCCGTCTCCACACCATATTCCGATGCATAAAATTTGCGAACCTCTTCATTGCGCGCACCACTCCATTCTACTTCCCGTTCATATATTTCTTCCTTCTCTTTTATGAGACGCACGTCTGAATATCCTGGAGCACCAATAAATCTATCAATATCAATCGATCCATGTTCATTCACTAATTCGCGAACACCATACTTTTCTCTTACAAGACTATTCACTTCCCGCGAAATGAACGACATAAGATTATGAAGTTTCTCCCAAGATTTCTTTGGTTTTTCTATATTTTGTTCAGATAATTTTTCCATATTTTATACAACTTTTATCTTATAAAGAAAAATACGAGAGACAACACAAAAAAATATTATATACGGGAGAGATAGATGAAGTAAAAATGAATTTTTAAAGAGTCCTTTCAAATTATATGGTGGAAGTTTTGGTACAAATTCTTCTGTAGTGAGCGCTTCTCCGTGAAACACTTTTCCTAATAATAGAGCAATTTCATCTCGTCGTTTTTTATAATTTGTACGGAATGTTTTATTTATTCCATCAAAAAACCAAAATGCAAATATAAGCACAATGCCCAATAACATCATCTCTCTTTTTTCCGATTGAAGCGCCCATCCGGAAGTGGCCACCCACAACGTCACCGCCCACGTTTTAATGGCCGTTGAAAACTGATCATATTTATCCATTTGTTGCTGAGTAAGGAGAAACTCAGTTTTTAATATATCAAGTTTTTTATCATCCATGGCTTTTATTGTAAACCAAGAAAAACACTATGCAAGGAAAAAAGAACGGGATAAAACCTGTTCTTTAACCAAATAACATAGATTTCGTTGCGAAATAATTTTACTTTCACAAACCATTCGATCATAGTTGATTCAACGATATTTTATGGTTTCTAAACCAGAAATATATCCGTGAAATGTAGTTCCTGTAGCCAAAATACAAGGAAGCTGAATTAAAAGTATATTTATTAAGAATAGATCAAGTGGAAACCAGACGGAGAAAAATAATGTCGAAAAACTCATTGTATAGAAAATATTGTAAAGAAAATACTGAATAATGGAATGTCTCCCTCTCCACTTCGAACCAACTACCCTCATCCCCAAATCTTTGTTTTTGCCAAAGATAGAAAATAAAAATTCAACGAGAAAAAATATAATTAAAACCGACAGCTTCCATTTTGAGCCAAATCCCCAAATAAGAAAAAAGGGCAGAGAAACGATGAGTGTAATAATAGTATTTACGGCCGACGCCAAGGCCTTTTCCCAGATACTTGTTGATCTCATGTTCATTTCGCTTCAAAAAAGTCTTTCGGTTTTATCATGGTGCGGGATAATACAAATAGTTCGAACGGTTTTCGCCGCCTGTGGCGGCGAGGAAGCCCCGCCCGCAAGCGCGGCTCTGCCGCGCCGATGACAATTTCAAGATTTTCTTTAGCGGCAAATTCTTAAAAATTATGAAATCAAAATACATTCAACCAACAATATATTATGTACTAAGCGCAACTTTTAAGCAACGACTTATTCCATCGGGAATTTCTCCGTTACTTAAAAGATTTTTAACTTCTTCGATCGTTAGTTCCTTGATTTCAATTTCCTGCTCTTCTTTTTCGCCTGTGTCTAAGGGATTATCCTTAAACTTCGTAGCTAGAAAACAATGCGTGTTCTGTTTAATCGTTGAGGATGTATTTGGAAATGTTTTCAACAATTTTACGTCCAATGGCTCAAGGCCGATTTCTTCTCTGGTTTCTCGAATAGCAGCATTTTCAGGTTTTTCACCTTCATGGACGCCACCAGCGGGAAGACGCCATTGGCTACTTCCAGCAGCACTACGAAATTCTTTAGTAAGAATTACCTTATTGTTTTTTAGACAAATAACGGCAACTGCGTCTCTCTTAACAACATACCAACGTTTAGCAGTTGTGCCATCTCTCAATTCAACTTCTGCTTCTTCAACCTTAAAAATCGGGCATTCAAAGACTATTTTTGAAGAAATAACTTTTTCCATAAATTTTTTCTGGCATGTATTTCGAAAGATTAAAAATTTTCTTGCCCCAAAAATTAAAACGCAGTTCGAGCCGATGTTTTTAGCAGGTTCTTTGGCAGTTTTTATCGGCACGGCAGAGCCGCGCTTGCGGGCGGGGCTTCCTCGCCGCCACAGGCGGCGAAAACCGTTCGAACTATTTGTATTATCCCGCACCAGTAAGAATTTTGCAAGCGATTTCGGTTCGCCTCGCTTCGCTCGGCGACCATTTTGTATTGAATTTTTGGAGCAAAAACCAATTCGCGATTTAGCTTTTGGGGCAAGAAAATTTTAATTCAATTTGTATGAAATATATTATTTACGCACGAAAATCTACCGAAGAAGAAGACCGACAGGTCTTATCCATTGAAGCTCAACTTGTTGAGCTAAAAGAATTTGCCGCCAAAGAAAATCTTGAAATTGTCGCTTCCTTTCAGGAAGCAAAAACTGCCAAAGAACCTGGGCGAACGAAGTTCGCCGAAATGTTGTCATTTCTGGAACAAGGAAAAGCGGACGGAATTTTGAGTTGGAACCCGGACAGATTGGCGAGAAACTCCGTGGACGGTGGCCGCATAATTCACATGATTGATTGTGGCTTGATTAAGTCCCTCAAATTTCCCACTTTCTGGTTTGAACCAACACCGCAGGGATTATTCATGCTGAACATTGCTTTTGGTCAGAGCAAATATTTTGTGGACAATTTGCGAGAGAATGTAAAACGCGGTTTGCGGCAGAAAATCAGAAATGGCGTTTGGCCCGGCTGGGCTCCGGTGGGCTACACCAATAATCCGAAAACAAGAAGCATAGACATTGATGGGGTAAAAGCATCAAGGGTCAGAAAAATTTTTGAAATGTACGCTACCGGAAGCCAAACATTTTTATCTCTCGCAAATTGGTGCAAGGAGAATGGTTTGCGTGGCAATCTCGGTAAAGAAATTTCAATCAGCAATGTTCAAAAAATTTTAAGCAATCCTTTTTACATCGGTCTCATGCGCTGGAAAGGGGAAACTTTTGAGGGGCATCATGAGCCGTTAATTTCAAAGAAACTTTTTGATAAATGCCAGGAAGCAATGGTAAAGCGCGGAAAAGTTAAGGAAATCCGCAAACATAATTTTGCTTTTCTTGGCCTGATGAAATGTGGTTCTTGTGGTGCGAGTATTACTGCCGAAAAACAAAAAGGCCATAACTATTACAGATGCACGAAAAAGAAGGGCCCATGCCAAGAAAAGCATTATCTCCGAGAAGAAGCACTGACCGAGCAAATCAAATCTTTTCTACAAAAAGTTTCTTTGTCGAGCCAAGACACTGAAAGAGTTTTGGCGGCGTTAGACGATGAAGAAACAGAAGCAAAAGGGCAAGCGCAAAGCGAGGTCGTAAATCTCAAAGCACAGTTAGCACGGATTAGGGCAAAACTTCAAAAGTTGTTAGACCTTTATCTTGCAGACGCCTTATCCACAGAAGAATACGCCGCCAAAAAGCAGAATTTACTATCCGAAAAAATGTCGCTCACCGAGAAAATCACCGACTTTGAGCAAAAAGGTTTATCTTGGCTCGAACCGGCTCGTGAGTTTGTAAAATCCTTAAATCAAGCCGCAAAAATCATTGAGACAGAAAATAATGAAGAAATGACAACATTTCTTAGAAACATCGGCTCGAACTGCGTTTTGCTAAATCGCGAATTGGTTTTTGCTCCAAAAATTCAATACAAAATGGTCGCCGAGCGAAGCGAGGCGAACCGAAATCGCTTGCAAAATTCTTACTGGTGCGCAGGGAAGGATTCGAACCTTCGTAGCCCGGAGGCGCGAGATTTACAGTCTCGTGCAATTGACCGCTCTGCCACCTGCGCAAATTTTTTCTATCCACAATATTCTCAATCAAATTTCTTAAAAATGCAATGCGACCGCCCACCGCTTTCAGCGGAGCCCCGCCAACGGTGGTGGTCTGCTACCTACACATTTTTCAGTTTTTAATCTTCTTTCTATTTTCTCTTTTCTTCCAATTCCTCCAATTCTTCTTCAATTTCCTCCTCAATCCCCTCTTTTATCTCTTCCAGCACCTTCTCTTCTCTTTTTTCCTCAACTTGCAGTTTTAAATCTTTCGGTATTTCTTTCTTAAATTGATTTAACCGCTCACTTACCACATTATCAAATTTCAAAATCCACACTTTTACCCGTCTCAAGAACTTTTCCAAGAATATTTTCAGCCATTCATCAAATCTTTCTAAATACGCCATAAGCCAATGTGTTTTGAACATCGACGGATCTTTTATGACTGCCAAATCATCAATGCGTGGCAATGTACGCGCGAGAAGATATACCACCACCGAAAGGCTCACAAAAATAATTATTTCAAGAATAAATGAGAACATGGATATGAGGATTATACCTCAAAGCGGCAGAAACGTTCTACTTTCGAATTTTCTCCTACCTTTCCAATCACCTGTTTTATAAGATCGGCAATGGTCATTGATTCATCCTTCACAAACGGCTGTGCAAGCAATTCCTCAACCGTTTCAGGACCCATTGCTGCGATATGCATCGCAATATCACGAGCAAGTGTTTGAAACGGGTCTGATTGCACCACAAAATCCGTCTCACAGCGCATCTCAAGCAACACCCCAACACGTTTGTTGTGTATGTATGAATACAAAAACCCCGCGCCCGTTTTTCTTTCTTTCTTTGTTTCCGCGCGAGCAACATTCGACGCACTAATTAATTCCTGAGCTTTTTTAAAATCTCCCCTTGCTTCCTCAAGTGCGCGCTTACACTCCATAACTCCGGCTCCCGTGAGTTCTCTTAATTTAATTACATCTTCTTTCATATTATTTTTTATTATACCTTATTCCGTTTTTTTCGGAATAGAAACAATTGCTTCTTTTATATGCCCAATCACCCATTCAATACTCTTTCTACTGTGATCATTCGCAACAATCGGATAATCAACAAGTGTTGGATTATCATTACTATCAATAATTGCAACGACAGGAATGTGAAGACGTCGTGCCTCGCGAATTGCGGTTAAGTGTGCTTCCCCATCAACTACAAACAGCACACTCGGCAATCTCTTTAATTTTAAAAGTCCTTCAAATGTTTTTGACATTTTTGCAATCTCTTTTGTGAAATCCAGTTGTTCCTTCTTTGTATATTTAGCAAATAATCCCCGTGCCTGTTTATCTTTTAATGTTTCATAATGCATGATTCTCCCCTTAATGACAGAAAAATTTGTAAGCGTTCCTCCAAGCCATCGGCTTATTACGAGTGGGTATCCCATGTCATCCGCAAACTGCTTTACTGTCGCTTTTGCGGCAGGTTTTGTTCCCACCACGAGCATAAACCCATCACCCGAAAGTTTTTCTTTTAAAACTTCAATCGCTTTCTCAATTGTTTCCCAACTGGTAATTGGATTCAAAAGTTCAATCTCATTTTTGTTCATCGAAATGAACGGCCTCATTTTTGGATGAGTTTTTGATTTCTTGTGGCCCAAAACAACCCCGTTTCGGATCATTTCCTTTGTTATTTCTTCTTGTGTCATCTTTTTCGTCATAAAAAATACGCGTAATTCATCTTAAATAAAATACCAGGTAAAGTCAACTTTTTTATTCATTCTCTACCCGAAATTCCATATTTCTTCCTCCACTCCTCTATTAACTTATGATTTCCTCTTAAAAGCGCCTCAGGGACCTTCATTTTTTTCTTTTTTCCTTTCACTATTCCCTCAAATATCTCCGGTCGCGTATACACAGGATATGACCCTTTTTTTTCTTCAAGAGACTCATATTTTCCAAGTACGCCGGGAATGTGACGACTCACTGCTTCCAAAAATACAAGGGCGGGAAGTTCGCCTCCCGACAATACATAATCACCCATCGAAATTTCTTCATCGGCAAGATATTCAGCAACACGTTCATCGACTCCCTCGTATCTCCCGCAGATTAAAATTACCTGTTCATATTTCGAAAATCTCCGCGCAATTTTCTGATCAAATTTTTTTCCCCGTGTCGAAAAAAGAACGATTCTTCTCTTCTTTGGATTTGTTTTCCTCTTTTTCAAAACCGACATAACTGCTTTCCATATCGGCTCAGCCTTGAGCACCATTCCCGGACCTCCTCCATATGGCGACTCATCTACCGTATGATGCTTATCGATCGTAAAATCACGCGGGTTCGTAATTAAAACGGCTAGTATCTTTTTCTCAATCGCCTTCTTTAAAATTGATGCATTGAAATACGAATGAAAAGATTCAGGAAAAATTGAAATAATATCAAAACGCATAACAAAATCATCATATCGCAGATTTCATAACTTAGCGAATATATAAACTTAAATATTGACACGGATAGTCAACTAATGATATTTTATGCTTAGTAATTCAACAATTAGGAGAAAGAAAATGAAACAGAAAAACGGAAGTATCTATCCAATGATCGAGGATGAACAAATGGAAATGATTGAAACCTTTATCGCGGAATCAGTAGATGCAGGTTTATTTGCAAAGAAATTTGCTATATGGTTATTGCGCAAAACAAATAATCTTACAAGAGAGGTTGCAATCTCCCTCCCTAATGATTTTCATGGAATAGAAGTTCAAATTGCCATCACTCAGATGCAAAGTGATATGAACTCAACAAAGATTGATCGAATATTTAATCTTACTGGAACATCTATGCGATTTAGCTGCCGCATAGGAATGTTTTTTGCAAAAGAATTCAATAACACTACCGAAGGAAGGACAATTTGGTGTTCAGACCATTCACTTAAGAGAGAATATCCAATAGATGTAACCTTTCTCCCATTACCAAAAGAGAGAGAGATTAACTCGATTGACTTATAACAAAGTAGTTCAAATAAAAACCCCATACTAGTCGGGGTTTTGTCTTTTATATAACAATCCCGCCACTCAATAGAGTGGCGGAATAAAGCAAACGAAATGTGTGCTTTGTGGTTTTTACGAGCGAGGTTGTCTCGTCGATCCTTCTGGTTCCTCAATTTTGAGGTTTACCCGCGCATTGTTTTTAATACCAACAATACGCAAGAGAGATCGGATAGCTTTCGCGGTAGAACCCTCACGACCGACAACTTGTCCCATATCCTGAGGATTTACTCGAAGCGAAAGCAACACTCCCATCTCATCGACTTTCCTCTCTACAACCACATCGTCTGGGTGATCAACGATCGCCTTCACGAGTGCTTCGAGAAAATCTTTATCAACTGATTGTGTCATAACGTTTCTTGAGTTGCTTTGCAGCACATTCGACCTTTGCTTTCAGATTTCATTTTTTCTGTATGGAAAAACACCTACGCCTTCGCCTCTCCGGCCTTCTCCTGTTTTTTTGATTTCTTATGCACTGGAATTTTCTTCCCCTCTATTGCTCCTGCCTTCACAAGAAGGTTATGTACCGTTGCAGTCGGCTGAGCTCCCTGCGAAATCCATTTTTTCGCAAGATCTTTTTTTATTTCAAATGTATTCGTGTGAGGATTTACCCATCCCAAATCTTCAACAAAACGGCCGTTTATTTTCAAACGCTTTTCGGCGACAATCACGCGAAATGTTGCTTGATGTTTCTTTCCTACTCGCTTTAACTTAATCGCTAACATGTCTTTGTTTTTTCGATAGTATATTACCGTATCTATTAGTGGCGGTCAACCCCGCACCTCTTCTTAATTCTAAAACCGTATCTCCCTTCTATTTATTATATCCAAGAATTTTACCATAAAATACATTTCTTATCCGATGAAAAAAAGGTGCGGGGCAAGTTTGTTACACCTTTGGGGCCTCCTCAAACTTCAGCGACAGTATTTTTGATACTCCATCATCAGCCATCGTCACTCCGTAAAGTATGTCAGCGGCTTCCATGGTCGATCGATTGTGTGTCACAATAATGAACTGTGTTTTTTTTGAAAAATCCTGAATAAGATCAGCAAAACGACGGGCGTTCGATTCATCAAGTGGAGCATCAACCTCATCCAGCACAAGAAATGGAGGCGGACTCACTGCGATAAGAGCAAACAACGCCGCCACGGAAACAAGACTTTTTTCACCTCCCGAAAGCATCTCAAGATTTGTTATTTTTTTCTTTGGAAGATTCAATTCAATTTCAACTCCTGAGGTTGAATCAGACTCATCATTTTCCTTCGGACTCGTTTCTCCCCCTTCTCCCTCTACTTTTTGTTCTCCCTCCTGAAGTTCGGGTTTTTTCTTTTTTTCGATAAACATACGCGCTTTTCCCCCACCAAACATAAGACGAAAATATGTATTGAATTCTTCATTTATCTGCTTAAATGCGCCCTTAAAATCTTCAGTTATCTTTTCATCTAAATCTTTAATTAACTTCCGAAGATCGGTAATTGCATGTTCAAGATCCGCAAGTTCGGTGCTTAAAAATTCATATCTCTTTTCACTTTCATCGGCCTCACTCACAAGATTTTGATCAATCTCTCCAATCGCAGCAAGTTCTCCCCGTAATCGAAACATTTTTCTTTCCATTTCTTCAGTTTGAATTGTCGTTTCCAATGGCATCGGAAGAGATTTCAATTCTGAAATCTCACGCCCAAGTGAATGCCATTCTCTTTCGATCTCCCCCATCCGGATGTTTATTTTTTCCTTCTCAAAAATCCTGGTTTGAATTTGCTGATCGAGTCTTCGTATTTCATTTTTCTTTAACTCAAGTATTTCAATCTGTTCTCTGAATTGCTTATTTGCCTCCTCACGCTCACGCGTTAAGATGTCCTCGGATTTCTGTAATTTCCCAATTTCCTCGTTTATTTTTTTCAGCTCGCTGTTTATTTTATTTCTCTCCTCATCCAAATTTTCTGTACGTTCTTTTACTTCCCCATTTTTGAACACACCCGAAAAAGTATTTAATATCTTGCGAAGTATCGTCTTTATTCCCTCAACATCGTTCAACAACAACGCTTCCTCAATATCTTTCGACGTTGACGTTATTACTCCGGATAATTCTTCGGACGTTTTTGACGGAATATTTTTTTCCTTTGACTCAAATTCGATTCGCACTTCAACGCGCGCGAGAGATCGTTCAAGAGTAAGCTGCTGCATGTTTAACTGCGAAAGTTCATCCCGAATTCCACGTATCTTTTCCTGCACTGATGTCTTCTGCTCTATTTCGCGAATATTTTTTTCAAGGTCTTGCGCTTCTTTCTCTTTTTGTTTTTTTAATTTTTCCAGTTCTTCTGGAGGATCCGCCTGTACTCCTTCCATATTCAAAAGTTTATGATACTGAAATGCATAATATGTATTTTCAAGCTCATTGAGTTCGCGCTCCACTTCACTTCGTTTATCCCATCGGTGTTTTTGTCTTCGTAAAAAACGTAAATGCGGAAGTAATTCTTCAAGCATTGCGCGAGTTTTATCCATATTAATGGCGCTTGTCGTCAGTCTCCGCTCTGCCTGATTTTTCTTAATACGAAATTCCTTAAGTCCCAATATTTCTTCAATCATCAACCTCCTTTCTTCTGGAGAACTTTTCACAAACATATCGCTCTGTCCCTGCCCAATCATGGTGAGTCCGCGCGTACCGAGTTTTGCGCGTGCGAGCATTGGCATAAGATCGCGAAGTTTTACTTCTTCATCGTTTATAAAAAATTCCGATGTTCCCGATCGGTCAACACGACGTTGTAACGCAATCTCGGGCGCATCAAATGGAAATTGTCCATGCGCGTTATCAAAATAAAGCGTAACTTTTGCAAGTCCCACTGCGGCACGCTTTGGAGTGCCCGCAAAGATAAGATTTTCAAGTAAATCCCCGCGAAGTTGCTTTGCTTCGCGCTCACCCAACACCCACTTTAATGCATCAATAACGTTTGACTTTCCTGATCCATTCGGACCAACAATTCCCGCAACGCGCGCGGTGAAATCAAGTGATACCTTCCCTGCAAAAGATTTAAATCCTTGTAATTCGAGACGTTTCAAGAAAATCATATATTCTTCTATTTATTGCCTTCCAATTCAAGCGCCGCTTTTGCGCCATTACTTTCAGCCTCCTGTTTTGACGTTCCTTGTCCCTGCGCGACTAATTCTTCATCAAGAAATACGCCAACCAAAAATTGTTTTTGATGATCCGGACCCGTTTCTCGTAACACCCGGTATGTGGGAGTAATTTTCTTTTTTTCTTGCATTATTTCCTGAAAAACACTTTTTGGATCTCTATAAAGTTTCTGATCAACTATTTCACCCAGATGAGAAATAATAAATCTCTCAATGAAAGTTTTTGTCATATTATATCCATGATCAAGATAAATGGCACCAATAAGCGACTCAAGCGCATTTGCAAGAATCACTTCCCGTGCTTTTCCAGAATCTTTTGCTTCTCCTTTTGATAAAAACAAATATTGCTCAAGAGAAATTTCACGAGCCACCTTTGCCATCATTTGATAATTCACGAGTGCCGCTCGCAAACTTGTGAGCTCCCCCTCTTGGTAATTCGGATAAAAATGGAATAAATATTCCGTCGTCACAAGTTCAAGGACTGCATCACCCAAATATTCAAGGCGCTCATTATGAAACACCGCCCACTCAGGGTGTTCATTGAGATATGATCGATGCGTAAGCGCTTCTTTTAAAAAATCCTTATTTTTGAACGCTACGCCAATATTTTTTTCAAAATCAGAGGAATCTTTCGACACAATATAAATAATTCTTGCTACTATGCAGTTTCCGTGTTGACCATTTGTTTAAATACCGCCCCTAATACTCCATTAATGAAACGGGAAGAATTTTGTCCACCATAATTTTTTGCAAGTTCAATTGCCTCATTAATTGCCACCTTGGGAGGTATTTCATTTTTATCCGCATGTAACAATTCATACAACCCAACACGAAGGATATTGCGATCAATAATTGCAATCTGTTCGATTGGCCACTCAGGAGCAAATTTTGTGATAATTCCATTTAACTCTTCAAGGTGTTCTACAATCCCCTTTACTATGCGCCACACAAAATCCGGCTCATCAATGCCTGGTCCAAACTCTGCGAGATTACGTTCAACAATGTGAATGAGATCAGTTTTTTGTTTGTAAAAATCCCACTCATAAAACGATTGAAGCACAATAGTTCTCGCAAGATGTCGTGTAGCCATATAAAATGAATATAAAAAAATTTAAACGAACGGCAAGGAACAAGTGAATTTACGATTTTTTTACCCGAGGTTTTTTCACCAACGTTTTACACGTTGGACACGTACGATGTGGCATCACTGGACCCTTACAGTTTGGACACGCTTTTATAGTTTTTTTCTCTAATCCTAGTTGAGATCGCCTTCTCCTTACCTTTGAACGGGAGTGGCGAAACGGAGGTACTCCACCCATATTGTTATATTAATTACTTTTTTATTGTATAAAAATTACGAATAAACGTCAAACGATGAACTTTTGAGGGTCCGTGCCGTCGTATCGCCTTCCTGTGTTTTTTCGTCCCATATCCTTTATGGATATTAAATCCATATTGTGGATATTTCATGTGCAACCGACGCATATATGCATCTCTGCTCACCTTTGCGACGATAGAAGCAAGACTTATCGCCGGAATTTTTTCATCGCCCTTTATAACAGTTTTTACATGATCCAAAGGAATTCCCAATTTTCTCAATGACTTCTCCTCTATATGCAACCCACCGTCGAGATATACATATATATGAGGGGTATCAAATTTTATCTTCTTATATAAATCCTCCAAGACACGTGTGGCAGCACGATTTGCCGAACGAGTAATGTTTATGCTGTCTATAACCGACGGAGAGACGCTTTTTAATGAATAAGAGACACTTTTTTCCTTTTTTATAAAAGAAACCCAAGATTCTCTTTGTGATTGGCTTAATTTTTTTGAATCCCGCAGTGGAACTCCCTTATTTATCTTTCTTACATCAAATTTCGATGGAATAAAAGTCCCACAAACGGTCACGGGACCCGCAAATGGCCCCCTTCCCACCTCATCGATGCCTATAATCCACCCCCCCACCTTTCCCGTTGATCTTGTTTTCTTTGAAAACGTCTTATATTCACTTTTTATTTCCCCAACAAGACACTTTTTTGTATATAAAGGTGGGGGGTAAACGATTTTTTTCGCATCTTTTGTATTTATTGTAACACGAAGAAAAAAATCAAATTGAAAAACGGAATAGAGAAAAAAGCAATATTGTTTTCGGTAAAAAAAGTTTCTACACTAATGGTATATAAAAGACTGGGAATATTATGGACACAAAAAAAATACAATTTACTCACCTTCATGTCCATTCCCACTATTCTCTCCTCGACGGACTCGCAAAAGTTGATGATATTGTGAATCGGGCAAAAGAGTTAGGTATGAGCGCAATTGCACTTACTGACCATGGAAATTTGTACGGTGCAATAGAATTTTATAAAAAGGCAAAAAGGGCTGGCATCAAACCAATTCTCGGGGCCGAATTATATGTTGCGCCCAATGGACACTTGAATAAACGTCCAAAGATGGATGAAACCCGATATCACCTCACTCTTCTCGTAAAAAACTCAACTGGGTGGAAAAATTTAATTCATCTTGTCACAAAATCTTACATTGATGGGTTTTATTATAAACCACGTATCGACAAGGAGTTGCTCGAAAAATATCATGAAGGACTTATTTGTCTCTCAGGATGTTTTTCTGGAGAAATTGCAAAACTTCTTTCGCGAGGAAGAATTGAAGAAGCGGAAGAAATAACACAGTGGTATAAAAATCTTTTTGGGGAAGATTTTTATCTTGAAATACAATCACACACTCCAAAATTAAAAGAACCGTTTATTCAACTTTCAAGAAAATTCGGAATTCCGCTTGTTGCGACAAATGATGTTCATTATGCGCGAAAAGACGATATGATGGCGCATGAAATTCTCCTCGCAGTACAAACAAACAGCAAACTTGACGACGAAGACCGACTGACACTGAAAAATTATGATATTTCACTTACCTCACAAGAAGAAATGGAAAAACTTTTTTCCGATATGCCGGAAGCACTGCATGAAACAATGCGCATCGCAGAAAAATGCAATATTGAAATTGAATTGGGAAAAACGCAGATTCCCCAATTCATCCTTCCTGAAGGGGAGGTGTCTGCTTTTGAATACATGAAAAAGTTGGTGTATGAACGTGCGGAATATCGATTTCCGGAAATCACTCAGGAAATAAAAGATCGACTTGCTACTGAACTATCAGTCATCGAAAAGACGGGATTCGCAGACTATTTCTTAATCGTTCAAGACTTTATTATGTGGGCAAAAGATCATGGAATTGTTGTGGGACCCGGAAGAGGTTCTGCTGCGGGAAGCCTTATTTCTTTTGTGCTTGGTATTACAAACTTAAACCCACTTGATTATGACCTTCTTTTTGAGCGATTTTTGAATCCTGACCGCATTCAAGTTCCTGATATCGACGTTGACATCACCGATACGCGGCGCGACGAAGTACTTGCATATGTTCGTGAACAATATGGTCACGATCACGTTGCCCAAATTATTACATTTGGAACTATGGCGGCTCGCGCTGCAATTCGAGATACGGGACGCGCGCTTGGATATTCGTATGATTTCTGTGACAAAATCGCAAAGTTAATTCCGTTTAATCCAACACAAGGAATGAAGGAAGGATGGCTTGATGAGTGCCTGCGAGACGTCCAAGAGTTGAAAGAGTTGTATGAGAAGGATGAACAATCAAAAAAACTGATTGACTCAGCGCGAAAACTTGAAGGAACGGTGCGACACGCTTCAGTCCATGCGTGTGGAGTAGTAATCTCCCAAACTTCACTCACTGATTTCGTTCCCCTACAAAAAGCGCCGCAAGGAGACGAAACGGTAATTACACAATTCGAAATGCATACCATTGAAGATATTGGACTTCTAAAAATGGACTTTCTCGGATTAAAAAATTTAACCATCATCGAAAAAACACTTCGACTCATAAAAGAACACAGAGGAATAAGTATTAATATCGATACCATTCCACTCAACAATGTAAAAGCATTCGAAATACTTCAACGTGGAGAAACAACCGGAGTGTTTCAACTCGAATCGTCGGGAATGAGACGATATTTGAAAGACTTGAAACCAAATGAACTTGAAGACATCATCGCAATGGTCGCATTATACCGCCCAGGACCAATTGAACTTATCCCGAGTTACATCGACAGAAAATTTGGAAGAGAAACCATCACTTATATTCATCCGAAACTTGAACCGATTCTCAAAAAAACATATGGAGTGGGAATTTATCAGGAACAGATGATGCGCATTGCTCGCGATCTTGGAGGATTCACACTTGCAGAAGCGGACACACTTCGAAAAGCAATCGGAAAGAAAATAAAAAGTCTCCTTGACAAACAGCAGGAAAAAATCATCAAGGGAATGATACAAAACGGAATAGATAAAAAAAGCGCTGAAGCAATTTGGGACCTTTTTCCTCCCTTTGCACGATATGGATTTAATAGAAGCCATGCCGCATGTTATGCGCTGGTGAGTTATCAAACTGCATACCTCAAAGCAAATTACTGTGTAGAATTTATGACAAGTTTGCTCAATGTTTCGGGAACAGAAATTGAACGCATTAACTTCCTTGTGAACGAAGTCAAAAGACTCGGCATTAAAGTGCTTCCCCCGGATGTAAATTCAAGTTTTGAAGATTTTGTAGTAGATGGTGAAAATATTCGTTTTGGCCTTTCAGCGATAAAAAACCTTGGTGAAAACATCGTCCATGCAATTATCGAGGAAAGAGGAAGAGGAGGACAGTATGAAGACTTGAAGAATTTTCTCTCACGCATTCATCACCGAGATCTCAATAAAAAATCGCTTGAGAGCCTTATAAAAACCGGTGCGTTTGATTCATTGGGAGTAGAACGAACGGAAGCGCTCCACAATATTGAAGAACTCATCAAATTCAATCAAGCGGTGAAACGGGCAGCGTCAAGTAATCAGACAAGCCTCTTTGGAGGAGGCACCACATCACTTGTTTCATTGCGCCTTGCACCAATCAAACCCGCACACAAAAATATACGCCTTGGGTGGGAAAAAGAGTTGCTCGGATTATATCTTTCCGATCACCCATTTGCGACATATTCGCGAATGCTCGCTGGTTCGATAAAAACAATAAAAGAAATTGAGGCAATGCCACATGAAAAAGATGGGGTGCGAGGGGCGCGTGTAAAAACAGCGGGAGTAATTTCCGGCATCCAAAAAATGATTACCAAGAAAGGAGATCCGATGTTATTTGTCACCATTGAAGATCTCACGAATCATATCGAAATACTTGTGTTTTCAAGAACGCTTGAAAAGAATGCAAGTGTATGGGAAGTAAACAGAGCAATTCTTGTTGAGAGCACACTCTCGTGGAGAAATGGAGAGCCAAAATTGATTTGCAACGGAGTAAGGGGACTCTAGAATATGAAACAAATCATGCAATTCTTTCGTCGTCATGTAATCCTTATTGGGGTTATATTTTTATTCCCGTCGCGGGAATTATGTATGAACACTATATGTATACACCGATTATTGGCACATCAATTATAATCGGACTACTTATTAGTAATTTTAATAAAAAATACTGGCAAACAGCGGTTTCATTAAATTCTCAATTTATCCAACCACAATTGAAATTACAGACATATAGATAAAGTTAGAGACCGGAAATATTCCAGTCTCTAAATTTTATTAATTACTTTTCCTCTATCCACCCAGATCTTTTCTTGGTCTCGAAATATCCACTAAATCCCCTCCAGGCGAGTTTGTTTTGTAGAAATCCATCTTTCGGACTCGGAACATATCCAGATATAATCCAGCTTTCACGACTACCATCTTCACAAGAAACGCTGTTAATCTTACACAAAAGCTCCATAGTAAAAGTTTTGGGTTCTCTGGATTTGATTGTAAATCTTACAACATCTCCTTTAAATAAAGCCGTCATTAAATCAAATTTTGATGGACCCTCGGAAATTACAAAACGTTTTTCCTGTGCCATAACGACACCTCCTTATAAAATTATTAATTGATCTCTGTATTAAGGGCAGAAATCGCAACCCTCTTACCTTTTCAGGTGACCCTTTCATAACGAAAAGGAATTATGTCTGAATAGTAGCATATATTTATGTAAAAGTCAATATCCTACTTTTCACATAAAACGTGCATAATTTCTCGATATTATTTATAATTTTCCTATGGAACAAAATGAGAAACTAGACCATATTCGCCATTCACTCTCTCACCTTCTTGCGGCTGTAGTGCTCAAAAAATACCCAGAAACAAAGTTCGGCATCGGTCCTGTGATTGAAAACGGGTTTTATTATGATTTTGACCTTCCTGAACAAATTACCGAAGAGGACCTGAAGGATCTCGAAAAAGAGATGAAGAAGCTTGTAAAGGCGGGACTCCCCTTCACGCGCGAGGTGGTAACAATAGATGAAGCAAAAAAGACGTTTGGAGATCAGCCATTCAAACTTGACCTCATTGAAGAATTTTCGAAAGTGGATAAAGAAGTCTCGATTTACAAAACCGGTGATATATTTTTCGACCTTTGTCGTGGAGGACATGTGGAAAATACAAAGGAAATAAATCCTGACACATTCACCCTTTTGAAAATTGCGGGAGCATATTGGAGAGGAGATGAAAAAAATAAAATGCTCACTCGCATTTATGGACTCGCATTTGAAACAAAAAAAGAACTTGATGACTATCTTGCGTTTTTGGAAGAAGCAAAAAAAAGAGATCATCGAAAACTCGGTAAACAACTCGATTTGTTCACGTTCTCCGATTATATCGGCAGTGGTCTCCCCCTCTACACCCCGCGAGGATCTTTTATCCGCCGAACCTTAAATGAGTACATTGAATCACTGCAAACAAAAGAAGGATATACACAAATCTGGACTCCACAAATTGCAAAAGCAGAATTATTCAAAATTTCCGGGCACTACGATAAATATCGTGATGGAATGTTTCGCGTCGTCTCAAATTATTCAGAAGAAGAATTTTATCTGAAACCAATGAACTGTCCGCAACACACACAAGTATATGCGAGCCAACCACGGAGTTATCGTGACCTCCCACTTCGTTATACCGACTTTGCAATGTTATATCGAGACGAAAAACCAGGAGAGTTAAGCGGACTTGCCCGCGTACGCTCGTTCTCACAGGATGACTGCCACATTTTCTGTAGAGAAGATCAGGTGGATAAAGAAATCGATGTTGCGCTCCAAATGACAAAGGAAGTAATGAAAACATTCGGGTTTAAATATCGATACCGACTTTCCACGCGCGATAAAGCGCACCCGGAAAAATATCTTGGAAATCCAGAAACATGGGATAGGGTTGAAAAATGGGCGGAAGAAATAATGAAACGAAACAAGATCGACTACTACGATGGTCCTGGAGAAGCAGCATTCTATGCGCCCAAAATGGATCTTATGGCAACTGATGCACTTGGTCGTGAATGGCAACTTTCTACTGTACAAATTGATTTCGTAATGCCAGAACGCTTCGGACTCACCTACATTGATACCGATGGAAAAGAAAAGCATCCCGTGATGCTTCACCGTGCAATTATCGGTTCTCCGGAGCGATTTATGATGATCTTGATCGAACACTATGCTGGCGCATTTCCTGTATGGCTTTCTCCAGTGCAGACAGCAGTTATACCAATATCAGAAAAAATCATTGGTTATGCCATAACGATTCTCCAAGATTTACATATAAATGGGATTCGGGCACAACTCTATGGTGATAATGAAACACTCGGGAAACGCATTCGCGAGGCCGAAATGCAAAAAATTCCATATATCCTCGTGATTGGTGAGAAAGAAAAAAACGAAAAAATGGTCAATGTAAGAAAACGACACCAAAAGGAAACAGCTACTATTCCTATTATGCAATTTATAGATGAAATAACAAAAGAAATTAAGGACAAAGAATAAATAACATTCCAACATTCTGCAGAATGTTGGAATGTTATGGGATATGAAAAAACCCGGATTATTTCCGGGTTTTTGTTTAATTTCTTGCCGCACTGCCATCTTGCCAATTAATATCTTTATCATAATCCCTACTTACAGATTTTAAGATGCCAGCAACAAGGGCTAATGCTGTGAAAATTCCAATTCCAAATGAGATTTTAAATAAACGTTTCATTCTTGCCTTCCAAATGGTATAGAATTTCCCTCATCATCGAATACATGAATAAGGCCAAATCCTTCATCTAAAGCACTTTCACAGAGAGTGCGTGCTTCTTCAAGAGACGATTGATCTTCATTGATTTGATATGGTTCGGAATCGATTATTATCACCGAACGAAATTTCCCTTTCTCTGCAATAAAATCTGAGAGAGTAATGGGCGTTAGTTTTTGATCCATGATCATTCCATAATTTGTTTTTGTGCTACAGAGAGAATAAAATAAAAATTTATGTCAGTCAATATTTTGATAATAAAAAAAGAACCCCCACACTCTTGGCAGGGGTTCCGCTATTAAGCTTCGTTTTTTGTCTTTTATTTTCTTCTAACCAAAGATAGCTACTAACGTTAAGTAAAACCGACCGGAAACCGAAAAAGGGGTTTTCTAGCGGGTCTTCTTAGACAGGGCACACATTCGTCTTTTCCAATATAGAATAAGAACGGGGATACAATTCCCATAAGGCCACTCCGCTTAATTTGTAAACAAATCTGTTATACAGTGTATATATGAATAAAATCGGAGTCAAGAGAAAAAAGATAATAGTAACCCTTGGTCCCACCGCAAGTGGAAAGTCAGATTTTGCCGTAGAAATAGCAAATTTTATCAACAAACAAAAGGGATTAGAGGCAGAAATTATTTCAGCAGATTCAAGACAAGTTTACAAGGAAATGAACATTGGTACGGGAAAGGTAACTAAAAAAGAGATGGGTAAAATACCCCACCACATGCTTGATATAAGCTCCCCTACCTCTCTATTTACTGTTTCACAGTATCAAAAAAAAGGAAGAAAAATAATTAGTGAACTCATAAAGAAAAATAAAATTCCAATAATATGCGGAGGCACAGGATTTTATATTGATGCACTTATTGATGGAACCGTAATTCCTGATGTAAAACCGAATAAAAATTTACGGAATATTCTCTCCAAAAAAACCACTGAGGAGTTATTCGCTATTCTCCTAAAAAAAGACCCAGAACGCGCACGTGGAATAGACAAAAAAAATCCAGTGCGTCTTATCCGCGCAATTGAAATAGCGGAAGCACTGGGAAAGGTTCCCGAGTTCAAGAAGAATCCACTGGAGGCAGATGTCTTGTTTCTTGGAATTTCATTACCCCAGTCCGTGCTCTCAAAAAGAATAGAGGACCGTCTCAAAAAACGTTTAAAAATAGGAATGATTAAGGAAGTTAAAAAACTTCATGACAATGGGGTTTCGTGGAAAAAAATGGAGCGGTTTGGACTTGAATATAGATATATTTCGAGATTTCTTACAAAAAAAATAACCAAGAAAGAAATGGAAACACAACTTTTAGGTGAGATCAAAAAATACGCAAAACGCCAAATGACATGGTTTAAAAAGAATAAACGAATTTATTGGATAAAAAATAAAAAAGAGGCCACTAGCCTCATAAAATCTTTTCTCGTCTCATATTAAATTTTTCCAAGTTCTCGCTTAAAAAGCTCCTTTAATTTTTCTGGGTCTGCTTGTCCTTTTGTTTTTCCCATTGCTTGTCCAACCAAAAATGCAACAGAGTTTTCTTTTCCTTTTTTGTAATCCGCCACTGCCTTCTCATTTTTTCCTATAATTTCTTTAACAATAGGTGTAAGAGATTCTTCATCTCCCATAAATTGTATTCCCCCCTCTTTGATAAGCACTTCCGGATCAGAACCAGTATCCGCCATCTTCACTAAGAGATCTTTTGCAATTCTACTTGAAAGCGTTCCGTTTTGAATAAGAAAAATAAGATGCGCAAAATGTTCGGGAGAAATATTCATTTCCCGAATATCTCTTCCTTTTATTTTTGCTATTCCGCGTAAATCACTTGTGAGATAGTTAAACAGCAGTTGTATGTTTGCAGAATTGATCTTCACTTTCAATTCTGAAACCGCTTCTTCAAAATATATCGCAGTATATTGATCGTCGAGCAAATCATCAACCTGATGAGGAGTAAGGGTAAATTCTTCTGCAAAGCGCTTTCTTTTTCCATCGGGAAGTTCAGGAAGCGAATCTTCAAGTGATGTTATATATTCATCGGTAAATGTGAGTTCTGGTAAATCTGGCTCCGGAAAATAACGATAGTCATGCGCCGATTCTTTTGTTCTTTGACTTACCGTAATACATTTCTGATCATTCCATCCGCGTGTTTCTTGAATTATTTTTTCTCCCGAACCAAGCAATTCCCCTTGCCTTTTTATTTCATAATCAATAGATCCTTGAACTGCACGAAATGAATTTAAATTTTTTATTTCCACTTTTGTCCCCCACTCCTTCGCCCCTTCTTTCATAAGAGAAATATTTACCTCAACGCGCATTTGCCCCTTTTCCATGTCTGCGTCGGAAATATTGAGACAACGGATTATCCGTTGAAGCTCTTTTCCAAACCGAAGTGCTTGTTCTCCGTTTTTTATGTCCGGTTCAGTTACTAACTCCATAAGCGGAACTCCGGCGCGATTAAAATCAATAAGCGTATAGTTCTCCTCTTTTGTGTCTGAATGTTTCGACGACGCCACATCTTCTTCAAGATGGACTCTTTTTATCCGCACATCCTCCAAAGAACCGCCCTCAACAAACGGAGCATTATATTGAGATATCTGATATCCCTTTGGTAAATCTGGATAAAAATAACTCTTCCTATCAAAATGGGACTTTCGTGAAATAGTCCCTCCAATGGCAATTCCAAGTTTTAAAACAGCCTCTACCGCTTTTCTGTTTACTGTGGGGAGTGTACCGGGGTGACCCATGCATATTGGACAAATATTGGTATTTGGGGATTTTTCATCAGGATTATTCGCACATGAACAAAACATCTTACTTTCTGTTTTAAGCTCCGTGTGAATTTCGAGTCCTATGACTGGAATATACATATAACTCAATCATACTCAAATTTTAAAAAATAGAAAAGAAAAACCAGAAGGATCACTTCTGGTTTTTTATCATTCTGATCTTTCGGGAGGAGGACATGTTGGACACGTAAGTGCGTAAGAGCCAAGACGACGCAACGTCACACTCTCGGGTTCACATATTTCCATTTCACTTCCACAGCATAAACAATGTGCCGGATTTTTCAAAACGTCTTCCTTTGGGATGTTTAATGAAACATCGGGTACACCGCACAAACCGCGACTATGACCGACAATTTCCCAAATTTTTTCGTGAATTTCAGGAATCGAAAGTAATTTTCCATTCTCCACGCATTCAATCAATTTATATTCTTTTGGCCAAGTATTCACAATTTGAAGATAAGTTTCTTCTGCTGCCTTCAAATGGTTTATATCATCTTCATGAATATCTCTTTTCTTCCCCTTTAAATATCCCCGTTCTCCTTTTTTATTCACCAGCGCTTGAGCAACATCTGCTGGCACGTGAAGAACTATATTTAAATCTGGTTTAGGAATATTAAGAATCTGAAATTCTAAATTATAATCCCATTCGAAAAAATCAGTACGCTCAGAACGAGAAAGTTTCGAACCTTGATGACCAAGATTTGATCCAACATAACGGTTTGAAATTACTACTTCTCCGCGATTTATCGCTTCTCTTATTTTAGGACTAATATCAAACCTGTCCATTGCATAAAACAATGAAGCTTTAAAAGGTCCAACATCTTTCCAGCCCCCATAGGCGCCATTTAAATACTGCCGAACAAAAAATGAAGATTCTTTCTGATACTGAGGAAAATCAAATGTAGCAACGGTAAAATTATACTCCTCCAGTCTTTTTTTGAGTAATAAAAACTGTTCAGATTTTCCCGATCCATCAGTTCCTTCGATAACGATAAATTTTCCCTCTTTCATACTTCCTCCTTATTACTATAATTGTAAATAGATTCTATTCACAGCATAAATCACCGATAACAATTGTAAAGTTTACAAAAAACAGAATTTAATTTGTGAAATTAAAAACCGCTTTCGCGGTTTTTAATCGATAATTTCGATACCCATATTTCTTGCGCTTCCTTCAATAATCTTCATTGCTGCTTCCACATCATTCGCGTTCAAATCAATCATTTTCTTTTCCGCAATTTCACGAAGTTGTGCTTTTGTTACTTTTCCTACTTTCTGTTTATGAGGAACCGGAGATCCTTTTTCAACTTTTGCAGCCTTTCTGAGTAACGCCGATGCAGGAGATGTCTTTAATTTGAAATCAAATGTCCTGTCTTGATAAATCGTTATTTCTGCAGGAACAATATCACCCATCATATCCTTTGTTGCCTCATTAAACTGCTGACAAAATTGCTGGATATTTACTCCGTGCTGACCAAGCGCTGGTCCAATTGGCGGCGCTGGATTTGCCTTCCCCGCCTCAATTTGAAGTTTTAATACTGTTTTTATTGGTTTTGCCATATAACTCTATTATTCTTTTGCTCAGAGATAGTACCGTACTTTCATTCTGCAGTCAAAAATTTATAACTTTCCAACCTGTAACGAATCTAATTCAACAACCGTATCCCTGTTAAAAATAGAAACGATAACTTTTACTTTTCCGCGCTCTTCATCAATATCGGCAACCTTTCCTTCATAGTCTCTGAATGGCCCATCGCTGATACGCACCAAATCGTTTTTCTTTAAATCAACATTAAAGCGCGGTTCTTGTGGACCCATCTTTGACATAAGTTCATCTATCTCTTCTTTTGAAAGTGGAGTCGGAGTTGTTGAATCAGCTCCCACAAATCCTGTTACTCGGGGAGTATTTCGTACCACTGACCACGAATCATGATCCATTATCATACTTACTAGCACATATCCGGGATAAATCTTTTCTTCTGTAGTATGGCGCTTTCCATTTTTCACCTTTATCTTTATTTCCTTGGGAACAACCACATCAAAAATTTTATCTCCCATAAGCAATGACTCAACGCGTTGCTTTAAATAGCGGGAAACCGCATCCTCATATCCAGAGTATGTATGTATGGCATACCACTTTCGCTCTGCTTTTTTTTCTTCTTTTTGATTATAAATATTTTTATTCATAAAATTTATACAACGAGACGATCAAGTCCCTTCAGAAAAGCAAAATCAACAATTCCCAAAAGCACTGCAATTCCTATTGAAAATCCAACAACAAAAAGGGTATATCGCACAGTTTCTGCGCGGGTAGGCCAATTCACTCGTTTTAATTCCTGACGTGATTCTTGTAAAAATATGTTAATGCGTTCAAACATAGAAATGTGTATGTGTGCTTAGATTAAGATTTGAGAGCCTAAATGTCAAGATTTCGGACAGTACTCGCATGAGATTGAATAAATTTCTTACGCGGTTCGACTGCCTCTCCCATGAGAACATCAAACAACTTATCTGCCTGAATAGTATCAGAAATAGAAACCTGTTTTAATACTCTGTTTTCAGGATTCATTGTTGTCTCCCACAACATATCTGGATTCATCTCTCCCAACCCTTTATATCGCTGAACATTTCCTTCTCCCCCAAATGACTTTATCACTTTATCCCTTTCATCATCGCTATATGCATATTGCACATCGCGTCCCTTTTGAATACGGAAGAGTGGCGGTTGAGCAATATATAAATATCCTCCGTCAATGATCTGTCGGAAATATCGATAAAATAATGTAAGAAGAAGCGTTCGAATATGTTCACCATCAACATCAGCATCAGACATAAGGATAATTTTATGATAACGAAGTTTTGTGATATCAAATCTGTCAGAAATAGCGGTTCCCAATGCAACCACAAGTGAGCGCACCTCTTTATTCAAAAGCATTTTATCTACCCGAGATTTTTCAACATTCAAAATTTTTCCTTTCAGTGGCAAAATTGCCTGAGTCCTTCTATCTCGTCCTTGTTTACAAGAACCGCCTGCTGAATCTCCCTCAACAATAAACAATTCTGATTCTTCCGCCTTTCGTGATGAACAATCGGACAATTTTCCTGGTAAGGTGAGTCCTTCAAGGGCACCTTTGCGAAGCACGGTATCTTTTGCAGCTTTTGCAGCTTTTCGCGCCTTTGCCGCGAGAAGGTTCTTTTCAATAATGCGCCGGGCATCCGATGAGTGTTTATCTAAAAATTCTTTCAATCCTTCGTTTACCGCCGCTTCGACTGCCGTACGCGCCTCAGGATTTCCAAGTCTAGCCTTTGTTTGCCCCTCAAACTGCGGTTCGCGTAATTTTATTGAAACAAGAGCAATAAGCCCCTCACGAACATCATCTCCGGTAAGATTTTCATCAGCATCCTTAAGAAACCCATTCTGTCTCGCATAATCATTGAGTGTTCTCGTAAGTGCTGAACGAAATCCAGTAAGATGCATCCCCCCGTCGGTAGTATAAATATTATTGGCAAAACTCATCTCTTCGCTCTCCACATCACTCGTGTAAAGAAACGATGCTTCAATATCAATCCTCTCCATTTCCTTGTGAACGTAAAATGGTTCCTCTTGAATAACTTCTTCTGTTTCGCTTACCAAATAATGAAGAAATGATTTCAATCCCCCATCAAAATAAAAACCATAAAATGCGGGTTGATCTTTTCTCGTATCGAGAATATCAATGTGGATACCTTTTGTAAGATACGCCTGCTGACGAAGGTGGTCGGTAATTTTTTTTATATCAAATTCAATTTTTTGAAAAATTGTCGGATCTGCCTGGAATGTTATTTTTGTTCCCGTAGCATCAGTTTTTCCAATTTTTTTTACATTATACTGCGGAACTCCCTTTTTATATTCCTGCACGTGTATTCCTCCATCTTTATGAATCTCCGCCTTCATCCATGTCGAAAGCGCATTCACAACGGATACACCAACTCCGTGAAGTCCAGATGAAATTTTATACGAGTCTCCCCCAAATTTTCCTCCTGCGTGAAGCGTGCATAATGCCGTTTCAAGTGCAGATTTTTTTGTCTGTGGATGTATATCAACGGGAATGCCTCGCCCATCATCCGTAACCGATACAATTCCATCTTTCAAAAGCTCAATGGTAATTTTCTTTGCATATCCTCCAATTGCCTCGTCAAGTGAGTTATCTACAATTTCCCAAATAAGGTGATGGAGCCCATCAACACCAGTCGATCCGATATACATTCCCGGCCTCTTCCGAACAGGATCAAGTCCTTCAAGAACGTAAATATCCTTCGCACTATACGAGGATGATTGGGTCTTTTTTTCATCTTTTTTACTCTCTTTTGCCATAAAAATAATGCCTTCCTGGCACCTATTTATTCTATCAGATTTCATGGGAAAAAGGAAGGCTTAAAATAGCCAAAAATGCTCATTTTTACTCGTAAATTTCAAGGTATAGAAACAAAAAAACGGGCCTAAAAATTGGGCCCATTTTTATCTTAATTTAGAGGATCATTTCCTTTTTTTTATGACACCTGAGGCATTCTACTGTAATCTCACTAAATTTTTCCTGTTTCCCCCTATGTTCAATTGTTTCTTCTTTTTCTGAAACAATCTTTCCCAGGACATGCATATGACACGCACCACAAAGAAAATGAATGTACTGAACCGCTTTTATTTCAGATTCACTCGCTTTTATATTGTGGGGAGAAACCCACATACAAACACTACATACGGCAGTGTATTGGATCATACCCTTTGTGCGGGTTGGATAGAGAAGTTCGTGTTCAGAAGTAACCTCACAGTGTTCACAAAAAAATCTTGTATTCTTTTCCATCTCCCCTCCTTATATAAAAATATCTATATTTATTATAGCAAAAAACCTGACATTAAATTATCAGGTTTCTATTTTTTTATCTTCTCAAAGATGAATGCAGCACAATCACTTACCACCATACTCTCATTTTGCGATGCATTAATCCACTTCCATTTAAAATCTTTTGCAACTTTTCTGTACATACGAATAGTTTTAAGAGACAAACTATTAGTACCCTTTTTATTCGTCTCGGAAAGTTTCCGCTTTCTTGTTTCTTTAAGAGAAGTATCAAAAAAGAAAGTGATGTCCGGTTTTGGTTTTATTCTTGAATAAAACCACATAACAATCCCCTTGGGCACCTTACTACAGAGAGAAAAAACGACAGATGTACCAGCATAACGATCTGCAAAAAGAATATCGTAATTCTCTTTATTTATCTCTCGTATCGCTTTTGCCTCTTTAAAGCGGATAATCCAAAAAATGAAGTTACGTAAAGAACTATGTGCAAAAAATTTTTTTGCCACTCTTTGCAACGTGTGACAATGGGTTCCAGAGTCGGTATCAACAACACCAATTCTAAACCCACGTTCTTCAAATATTTTTTTAAGACTTTCTATTGCGGTACTTTTTCCGCCTCCAGAAGGTCCCTCAAATGCAACAAAAACCATCGCGACCTCCTTTATTTAATTAAAAAATCACTGTAAATATAATACAGTGAAAAAACTGTTTAGTCAAATATATCCATAAAAAGAAGAAGAAAGAGAAAAATCTCTTCCTTTTTATATTTTGGTGCGCGGGAGAGGATTTGAACCTCCAAGCCCTTGCGGGCGCTACCACCTCAAGGTAGTGCGTCTGCCAGTTTCGCCACCCGCGCATATTTAAGATATTAAAGTATCTAAAAACTTTCGTCCAACTCCACTTTTTAAAAACTTCTCTTTGTTCCTTGCTTCACTATAAGATAAAAACGCTTCTTCATAAATCAACTGAAATGGGGCATGAGGCGCAGTGCTAATATTATGACCTCCGTTATGTCTCCTCAATCTATCTTCCAGATTTTTCGTAATTCCAACATACCAATATTCATCTTTCAAACTTTTTATTGAATACACTATTACTTCCATAGTGCGACCGCCAAAGGCGGTTAAATCTGCTGTTTCGCTTTACCCGCCTTCGACAGATACTCGCGCATATTTAAGAACGTTCTCTATTATAGTCTCCCCTGTTGTTTTTTTCAAATAAAAAACCCCAGTCTCTGGGGTTTTTGTGTTTATGCAGTGTGTTTAAGTTTTTCCCTCACCTTCTTACTCGAGAGTGTCCTCAAGAAATATAACTTTGATCGTCTTATTTTCTTCGGTTCAGAAACAATTTCAACTTTTGCAATATTTGGAGAATTAATCGGAAACACTTTTTCAACACCGATTTCCTGTAAAATCGCCCTCACGGTAAACGTCGCACCGGGTTCTGTTCCATGTTTCCTTGCAAGTACGATTCCCTCGAAAGCGCTCTGGCGTTCCTTATCGCCTTCCTTAATGCGCTCCCATACGCGTATCTTTGTCCCAGGCTTTATTTTTTCTACAATTTGAGCTTCCATAGCCTGATTATTATACAAATAATCAAAAATTAAGCAAGAATCGCGTTATTCCTAGAAAAATAACCCTTTTGGGAAGGTGTTGACAAATCTGTATAATATGCTAGAATATACGCAGTTGTTTAACTAATTTAGTCATAAAAACAGGGAGACATTATGCCTATTCTTTCATTTGAAAATCCATCGAGTTATTTCATTGTTGTTTTATTAATTGGAGTTGCTTATGCTTTATATCGCATAGCAACAAGAAAAACTGATAGTGCAAAACGTGAAGCAATAAATAGTCTCGGGGGCTATGTTGAGAACGAAGTTGAAAATACTTCACCTCAACCGGCGTATGCTCAAATTCCTTTTACAAAAAGCAAAAAATACTACAATTTGCAAAATTGTAAAAAAATTATTCCTAACTTTTTTGCAAATGGAAGCTGCCTCGTCATTGATAAGAATGGCAGCTACATCCGAAAAAAAGCGAAATATTGCTCCTGTTAAATATTAGAGAAAAAGTCCCTCAAAAAAACGGGGACTTTTTATTTTCTTAATTCTTTCAAAATTTTTGCCAAGTCATCCGGCAAATCGGCACTTGCGCGTATACGTTTCCCTGAAGGTAATTCAAATTCAATTGAGTCGGCATGAAGAAATTGGCGCGAAAAATTCCACGGATTGTCTTTTCTCCCATACATCTGATCCCCCACTACTGCATGATTCACGCTCGCCAAATGGACGCGCAATTGATGAGTTCGTCCTGTTTTCGGAAACAACTCGACGAGAGAAAACTTTTCTTCTTCATATTCAAATTGTTCCACCACCTTATATTCTGTAATTGCGGGCTTTACCATTTTCATATTCCGCGCGCGAGTACTCCGTTTTGTCGTTCCCGGTTTCAACCCGATCGGCATATCAATCACTCCTGTTACCCGGTCAAATTTACCGTGCACAAGCGCAATATACGTTTTCTTTGCAATCCTATTTTGGAGTAAATCCTTCATATAAGAAAAGAATTTCTGTGTACGTGCCACCACAAGTACTCCTGAGGTATCGCGATCAAGCCGGTGTACGATTCCTGGGCGAAATTTCGGCTCATCTCCCACGGTGTCTATCTCCGGATATTTTTTACGAAGCAAATCCACCATCGTTATCTCATCACTCGGATGATGAACAGAACCGTGCACAAGGATACCTATTGGTTTATTTATAATTACAAAATCAGGTTCTTCAAGAACGATTGATAATGCGATCTTTTCTTTTGTGGTCATAATTAGTCAAAAAGACGGATAAGTTCATTGAACTTCAAAATACGTTCTTTTACCGGAGCTCCAATCTTTACCCCATTCACATTCCCTGCTTTTGCAAGATGAATAATAAATACATCCTCGGTTTCTCCGGAACGATGAGATACAATTGTTTTCACCCCCAAACCATGCGCGATTTTTATTGCCTCGCACACCTCCGAAACTGTTCCTATTTGGTTTGGTTTTATGATAACCGCATTTATACAATTTCCTGCGGTATATTCTTTTATGAGTTCGGGGTTGGTCACCGTAAGATCATCCCCCACTACCCACTTATTCCCCAACGTTTCCTTCATTAACCTAAATCCATTCTCATCGGATTCATCAAATGGATCTTCAATACTGCACAACAGTTCCGCTGTTTCAAAATATTTTTTATACACGTCATGTAATGTTTCCGAAGTAAGTTCTTTATCCTCAAAATGATATTTTCCTTCGTTAAAAAAACCAGAGGCAGCAACATCAAGTCCAACAGAAAAAGACTCGGATAATCCTTCATCAATAATCATACTTTGAAGAATTTGTATCGGCTCAAAATTGTCTTTGAAGTTCATTGAATACCCCCCCTCGTCTCCTAATGGGAGATTTTTACCCTTATTTTTATCCTTCAAAAATACCCCAAGATGTTTATAAAACTTTTCAAGACGTGCAATGGTCTCTGTACATGATTTTTTTGGACGTGCTACCACCATATATTCCTGAATATCTAAATTATTTTCTGCATGCACCCCTCCATTAATCACATTTGAAAAAATAGTCGGGCGATGAGTTTCTTTTTTGTATTCACTAAAAAATTCATCCTGAATAACTTTCCACAATTCCTTTTTTTCCACATCGGCAATAAGACGCCCAAATGCAATAGAAGCACCAAGAAGCACGTTCCCTCCGAATTTTGACTTATTTTTTGTTCCTTCTTCATTCAAAAGAAACTCATCGAACTCCCGAATTGAAGAAAACGCTCTTCCCACAATAAGCCTCCGTATTGTCACAACAGAAATCAAGCTTTCAGAAAAAGAAAATATCGCGACCTCTCGAGACCCCCTACTTTTTCCTGAAGGAACTTGGGCTAAAAATTTCTTTCCTCCGCTCCCCATAATTTCAATCTCAATTGTCGGTTCACCACGGGAATCAAATATTTGCCGTACTTCGATGTTTTCAATTACCTTATTCATACGTGATTATTTGGCAATATTTTTCGGAAGAAGTGTATTATTTACAAATCCTTTTATATTATCGAGTGTGGTATTCAAAATTCTTTCAAGTGCCTCTTGTGTATTAAATGCGTTATGCGGAGTAATGAGCACATTCGGCATTCTCATAAGAACATGATTTGCGATAACCGTTTTTAATCTTTCAGTTGTGTTTTCTCCTTTCAGAAGATCTTTTACGGTCGAAATGGTTCCTCCTCCATCTTCTTTCAAAAATTTCATCTCATCTTTTACCTCCCCCTCTTCTTCGAGTACATCAAGTCCCGCACCGGCAAGTATTCCTTTTTCAAGAGCATAGACAAGTGCTTGTGTTTCTATAATTCCTCCACGCGCAGTGTTTACAAGATATGCCCCTCGCTTTATCAAACCAATATTTTCCATATTTAAAAGATGGAATGTCTTATCATTTAAAGGAGTGTGGATAGTAATCACATCAGAATCACTTAATAATTCTTCGAGTGGCATATATTTGAATCCAATCTGTTTTGCATATTCTTCATTCGGATATGGATCATAGGCGATTACATTCATTCCAAACCCTTTTGCTATAGTAATTGATTCTTTCCCAATACGTCCCGTGCCAATCACCCCAATTGTCTTTTTCTTCAAATCGACTCCACGAAATCCTTTGTACGAAAATGCTCCCGTTTCCTTCAGGTGATCAATAGACTCATACATTTTTCTTGTGAGATTCAGAATAAGCGCGAATGCAAATTCAGCAACGGTATTGTCCCCATATCCCGGGACAAACGCCACTGTAATGTTTTTGTCCTTACAATACCCTAAATCAATATGGTCGTACCCGGTCGAACGGGTAACAATCAATTTCAAATTCGGAAACTTTTCCAAAACCTCTTTTGTTACTTCTGAGTTTACAAACACAGAAATTATCTCAAATCCAAATTCACTTCCCGTATATTCATGTAACTTGTCCTTGTAGCACCGTATAGCATGCTCTGGAAAAGCATCACAAATCGTTTTTTCCTCCCATCCTTCTAAATCAAAAAATGCTATATTCATATAATCTATTATATCTTTTTTACACAAAAAGATGTAATGGTTCAATAGCTTGGAATACCCCCTAATATATTTCACGCTATGTATATGGCATATGTACTAACCCACAATTTATACTCTCTCTCAGAGTTAATTCTTTATTATTTAATAACCATGGTGTACCGTCATTATTCGCTCGATTGGTACAATTATTGCTATATAAGCAATAATTGTACCAATCACATCATCTCTCTGTTTTAGAGTTATAACAAAAAAAAATAAAAATGTCTAAAAAACCGCATATTACATGCGGTTTTTTAGTTTTGTCACATTTTCTATTTCTTTCCCTTCTTCTCTTTGCTTCCAATTGAAATAAGTGTCTTTATTATCGTATCAGGGTTTAGCGACATACTTTCAATTTTTGCATCAACAAGGAATTCAGCAAAATCGGGATAATCGGACGGACCCTGTCCGCAAATTCCAATATATTTCTTCTGTTTTTTACACTTTTTTATAATATCCGTAATAAGTCTTTTTATCGATTCGTTCTTCTCATTTGCAATGTGCGCCAGGACCCCCGAATCGCGATCAAGCCCAAGAGTAAGCTGTGTTAAATCATTCGAGCCAATAGACATTCCGTCAAAAATAGCAAGAAACTCGTCTGCGAGAAGAATATTTGATGGGATTTCACACATCACATAGATCCTCAACGTGGCATCCTTCGAACGATCGAGTCCGTGTTCTTCCATAATTTCAATCACTTTATTTCCCTCTTCAGGAGTTCTACAAAAAGGAATCATCGGAATAATATTTTTCAATCCCATCTCATCCCGTGCTTTCTTAAGCGCCATACATTCCAATGCGAATGCATCTTTGAATTTTTCATCATAATATCGTGACGCCCCGCGCCATCCAAGCATTGGATTTTCTTCTTGCGGTTCATAAAGTGATCCGCCGATAAGTTTGCTGTATTCATTTGTTTTAAAATCGGAAAATCTGATAATCACATCATGCGGCCAGAATGCCGCGGCAATCTTTGCAACCCCTTCGGCAAGTTCATCAATATAAAACTGTTCTTTTTTCTTATATCCCTTTGTCTGCTCTTCGATTGTTTTCAATATGTCCTCGAGTATGCACTGTCTTTCGCTTTTCACTAACCTCCCCCATCCCTTGGCCAACTCATCGTGTTCTGCCTTCAATGTTGGATAATCAATAAGCGCCTTTGGATGAATACGAATATACGATGCAATAATAAATTCAAGACGACCTAATCCAACTCCTTTTGTGGGGAGAAAATGCAGTTTAAACGCCTCCTCGGGAGAACCAACATTCACCATAACTTTCGTTTTCGTCTTTGGTATTTCATCCAATTTATGCTCAACAATTTCAAATGGAAGCTTTCCCTCATATATTTTTCCTACCTCTCCCGATGCGCAATCAACGGTTATTTCATGACCATTTTTTAATACACGTGTTGCGTTTCCAGTTCCCACAATACATGGAATCCCAAGTTCACGCGAAACAATTGCCGCATGGGAAGTTCTTCCTCCTTTGTCAGTCACAATCGCCGATGCAATTTTCATAATTGGTTCCCAGTCCGGGTCAGTAATTTCTGTCACCAATACCTCTCCTTGTTTAAAAGATCCTAACCCAGAAACGTTGCGAATAACACGCACGGGGCCAGTTCCAATACCCGACCCAACAGAAATACCCGAAACGAGTGCGTTTCCCTTTTCTTTTAAAAGATATTCGCGGTATATATTCTTATCTCTTCCCGATTGCACGGTCTCGGGACGTGCCTGCACGATAAAAAGTTCCCCCGTTTCTCCATCTTTTGCCCACTCGATATCCATTGGTTGATATCGCTTATGTTTCTCAGAAAAATATTTCTCGATCATAACGCACCACTTTCCGAGTGTAAGCACCTCACTCCTTTCAAGACAAAATCGTTCCTGGTCTTCAAAAGGCACATCCACTTCTTTTGTTCCGCGATCTCCGTACACAAGTTTTACATTCTTCTTTCCAAGATCTTGCGCAATAATTGCGTTATATCCCTTCTCAAGTGATGGTTTAAATACGATAAATTCATCAGGAATCACTTTTCCCTGCACAATAAATTCTCCCAATCCATAAATTGAGTTAATTACCACCACATCATCAAACCCAGATTCGGTATCAATAGTAAATGCCACCCCACTTGATGAAAGATCCGAGCGAACCATTTTTTGAATTCCGACAGAAAGGGCGGTAGTGAGATGCAAAAACCCCTTATCAACGCGATAAGAAATAGCGCGGTCAGTAAAGAGAGACGCAATACATTTTTTTGTCGCATCAAGCAACGCATCAATACCAACAATGTGTAAATACGTCTCCTGTTGTCCCGCAAAAGATGCTCCAGGAAGATCTTCCGCGGTCGCGGAAGAACGAACCGCAACGCTCACATCTCTTCCGTGCGATGTTTCAAGTTCTTTGTATGCCTTTTTAATAGCTTCTACCAGCTCGTCGGGAAGTTTTGCCCACATAATTTTCCGTCGGATTTTTCTCCCTCTCCGTTGCAAATCATAAATATTATGCGTATCAAGTCCTTCTAATATCTTCTCAATTTGCGCATTAAGTCCGGTCTTCTCAAGAAAATAACGATATGCAGTTGCTGTAAGCGCAAATCCGTCGGGAATACGAATTCCAAGGGGAGTAAGATGAGAATACATCTCTCCCAACGCCGCATTCTTTCCTCCCACAAGAGGCACATCCTCAATGCCAACTTCTTCAAATTTTAATATAAACTGCTCTTCCCTCTTCATCGTATTAATAATATATAGTTATTTTGAATATCTCACCCCGACAATGAGATCTGATATATTTGAACCGGTATCCCCTGTATCAATATAATCTCCTGTCTTCACAAAAAAATTAAAAGAGTCATTCCGATCTAGATACTCCCGAGGATTTAATCCAAAACGTATTGCTTTTTGTTTTGTTATTATATCACAAATCCCCCCCGCGAATTCCGTATTGTCGCGTCCATCAGATGCAAGAGAAATAATTACATCATGATCGGAAGCAAATCGAAGCGCAGAAAGACTCACCTCCATATTTCTTCCTCCTTTTCCTCCCGCTTTCAATACCACCGTACTCTCTCCTCCATAAAGGAGAAATGTGTCGGGAGGCGCAATTTTTAGCGCATCAACAACACCCGCACCAACATGTCGAGCGTGTCCTGAAAAATCATATGAATTTATTTTCGCTTTTGCCCCTTTTCGTTCCGCAACTTCTTTCATTACTTGGAGTGCAATTCTATTTGAAACAATAACAACATTTTTCACTCGCTCAAAATATTTTTCTTCCTTCGGCGTTTCTATAAGCCCATCCCCAGCAAACGAACACGAAGAAAATACCTGGTATTCATTCAATACGTTTCGTGCATCATCAATTGTTGTGGTATCGCGCACAGTGGGACCCGAAGCAATGAACTGTATGTCATCTCCCGGTAGATCTGAAAAAATGAGTGACATAACACGCGCAGGATATGCATACTTTGCCAAATACCCGCCCTTTGCAAGAGAAAGATGTTTTCTTACTGTATTTATTTTCTGAATCGGTGCACCCGCCCTGAACAAACACTCATCGATTTTTCTTTCATCAAAACACGTAAGATTCTCTGGTTGGCACAAAAGCGACGAGCCTCCCCCCGATACCACAATAATCACCAAGTCTTTTTCCTCTGTACCTTTCAACAAATCAATAATCGCTTTCGTAGCGGAAACATTTCTTTCACTGGGGAAAGGATGATCTCCGACAAATGTCTGAATTTTCCCCGTCCTCAATTTCCCATCGTGCACATCTACCATCACTCCACCATAAATTTGATCACCCAATACATCCTCAAGTGCCTGTACCGCCTCAAGTGCACATTTTCCTATTCCTAAAACAAAAATCCTTTTTATATCAGCAATGGTATACGACCCGCCGGCAATAGTGAGTATTCGTCCATCAAAACTTACATTTCGTTTTACTGCCGCTTGCGTATCGATTGATTGAAGTCCATATTCGAGTAACTCAAGTACATGTCTCCGTTCTTCGGTAACTGCAAGTGCATCAAAATTTCTTATTTTTCGGTTCATAATAATCCGCCTTTATTATACTATTTTACCCCGCGGATATAAAAAACCGCCTCTGCGGTTTTTTGTTTTATTTCACTCCTCCTGGAAGAACACATCCACTTTCTTCGGATAATTTTTGTACCCCTTGTTTCCCTACTAATTTCTTCCCGTCGGGGAAAATCCACGTTGGATATGAATCAACTCCACTATCAATACATTTCTGGGTTTCAACAGTGCACTCAACATACGGCACATATTTAAATGAATCACCAAACCCCGCTTTTTCGTCTTTACAATGAGTGCACCACTCGGCGCCATACATGGTAATGTTTTTCGACGCAAGACACTGTGCAAATCCGTCAAGATTTACCTTATTTCCCCCATCTGTCTTTGTAGTCACAATAATAACCACGAGCAAAGCGACAAGTACAACGCCGATTGCTATCACCGGAACATTTTTTTTATTCATCGCAACAATCAACTAATTTTTCGACTATATCTTCCACGGTCCATGGCTTCTCCCTATTGGGATTTTTATCATGAACGTTCAGTTGCTCATCTTTAATTTTTTTCACTCCCGCGACATCAATAAGTTTCAATCGTAATCCCCAAAACATTGCATATATTTTGTACGCCTTCTTAAACATGTCTTCCGCCTCTTCTTTCTTCCCATCTCCAAGAAGTTTTGTCCCCACTTCCATCACCCGCATACTTGCCGCAAGTAAATGTTTTGAGATGCACCACGTCTCTCCTTCATGAGCTGGAATCATGCGTCCAAGCAAAGATTTTCTGATTTCTCGTGTTTCTTGCAATAAATCAAAATACTCTGATTTTTCCGTTTTCTCTCCAGTAAAAAAGAAATGTTCTTCAAGACTTATGAGATTCATGACTGCAATACTCAAATCTTCCTCGAGAGAAAGATCAAAATTTCCTCCCCTCCGTAATTCATCTACCCGTGATAATAATTGTTTAAATTTTTCTTGGTTCATAAGTGAATTTTAGTGTACACCGCTAAAAAAGAAAGATAAAGACACCAAGAAGTATCATCGCCAATGCGCCCCATATTTTCATATTGTGAGCACTCTCTTTTCTCCACGCAGTGAGTTTTTCCAACGCAAAATTATTTGCTGCAAGGAAAAGCATAATAACAAGCGGGGAAACAAATACAAAGTTATACCACAAGAGATACCAAAATCCTGACCAAAATGATCCTTGATCATGAAGTAGTCCTAATACAAAAAGATAGGGCCCCCCGGTACATGGAAATTCAAAAAGACCGACAAGCACACCTAGGATGAGTCCCGCAGGATATGAAGCTTTTTGGATAAACACAGCAAGCCGATCATGCGCACTTTTCGGAATTCCGAGCTTAATCGGAAAGCGCGGAAAAATTCCTCCCAAAAGATTTATCACTCCAAATAAAATAATAATTGCCGCTCCCACTTTCGACATAAGACGTGGAATATTAAATACAGTAAGCACACTCAACACTCCATATCCTATAAGGATATATGTAAGAAAAATTCCAAATATATACAACCCACCCACTTTTAAAATATGGGCTCGGGAACGGCCGACATTAAAGAGAAATGCGATGGTAAGCAAGAGAACGGAAAACGCACATGGATTGACGCTATCAAGAAGCGAAGAAACGGTAATAAGAGGCAAAAAAATATTCGTGTCTTTTATATGCGTCACCGAAAGATAACTAGAATTCTTCAGCACAAAAGACGCGACAATAAGCACTAGTATAACCCCCAATAACCCAAACCAAATGAACTCCGATTTAAATTTCTGTGTTTTTTCCCCTTTCAATTCATTCATATAATTTTTATATTTTTTCTAATAAATTTCCGAACACTACTCTTGGATTTTTTCTCTCATCGATTATTTCTTTTAATGCAAACAATATTTCGAATTTTTTTACTTTTCGCCCCGCAAGTGTAAATACTGACGGTGCCGACACAACCCCCTCGCTTTGTATATCAAATTTTCCATCTTCCAATACGTCCTGTCCTGCCTGTCTGTTTCTTGAATATTCACTAAACCCGCACGTTGCCAAATCCCCAAGCCCAGCAATATCGAGTATTGTCTTTTTTCTCCCTCCTAAGGTGCGCGCGAGGCGCGCAATTTCATTCATCGATTTTACAAGAAACCACCCCTTTGCATTTCCACTCCATTTAAGTCCATCTGCAATACCAAATGCAAGTGCGTACACATTTTTTAATATTCCTCCAATTGCTACCCCATGCACATCTTTGGAATACAACACATGCACTGGCGTACCATGAAATACCGTATGTGCCGTTTTATATACATTCTCACTCGCGGAACCGATAACCCCGATCCCCACATGATCCAAATCAATTTCCTCGGCAAGCATCGGTCCTCCTAACATACCAAAATCTTTTTTTACAAAAAATTCGTCAATAATTTCGTCCGGTGTTTTTAATGTCTCTTTTTCAATTCCTTTTGCAGTCGAAATAATATACACTCCACTTCGCACCGCACTTTTGATGAGTCCACATACCTCACGAAGTGCCCACGAAGGAACGCATAAAAAAATAATATCGGCATTTGATACTACCTCGAAGAGACTTTTCTGCCCTCGCACTTTTCCCTCCTCTTTGTCCCACAATTCAACGGTATATCCTTTTTTCTTAAAAACTCTTGAAAAGGCGTTTCCAATTCTCCCTACGCCTATGACTGCTATGGTTTCTATCATACTTAGAATTATACAATCATTGAGGCCGCGCGTGAAATTCTGTCCATAAGCGCTTCCCCAATTCCCTTTTCAATAATTGCCTCGATAATAATTACTTCAGCGCCATTTTCATCACATTTTCGGAGTAGTGAAAAAAGGTTTTTTGCGGCAGTAATTGTATTATGCTTCTTTCCAATGACATATACCGTATACGCATTAGGATATTTATCTTTATTTTCAGAAAAAGTAATAACAAAAACTTTTTTCTTCCTATATTTTGAAATAACTTCCTTCACCACCCTTGTCCCCCCGCGCACAAGAATAAGCGACGCCTTCGGAGCGTAGTGTTTATATTTTTGACCGGGAGATTTTACTACTCCTTTTATTTTTTTTATGTGCATTTGTACTCGACCAATAATTCTCTCAATATCTTTTTTTGTTATTTTTCCTTTCCGCAATAAGACTGGAACCTTTGTTGTAAGATCGAGCACAGTCGATTCAACTCCAATATCCGTTTTTCCTCCATCAAGGATAAGTGGAATTTTCCCATTAAAATCTCCACGTACATGACTCGCTTCTGTCGGACTTGGACGGGTTGATGTGTTTGCCGACGGCGCGGCTATTGGAACTCCTGCCTCCCCTATAAGTGCAAGCGCTACTGGATGAGAGGGCATTCTCACTGCAACCGTACTTCCCCCCGCAGTTACTACGTTTGGAATCTGTTTTTTCTTTCTGAACACGATTGTAAGAGGTCCTGGCCAAAATTTCTTCATAAGTAGAACTGCATTTATTGGAATTTCTTTCACTGCCAATTTAAGCATCTTTTCATCACTCACATGCACAATAAGCGGATTATCCGCAGGACGTCCTTTTGCTTTGAAAATTTTCCTTACCGCGCTCGCATCAAACGCGTTTGCACCAAGTCCGTATACTGTTTCCGTTGGAAACGCCACCAATCCCCCTTTTTTAATAATTCCTGCGGCACTTTGAATTATTTTTTTTTCAGGTTTTTTTGAATCTACTCTTATTATCTTTGTCTCCATACTTAATACTTATTACTAAATACTAGACACTGTCTAGACCACTTCGGCTTGGTAGCAATCAGCACAATATAAAATTTCTGGGCAATTGGGCGCATAAGATGTCTCGAACTCATTAACACATCCAGACTTCATACATTTTCTATGCCAGAGTTTAAGTGGTGTGCGTTTCGCCAATCTTTCAAAGTGCCGACAATTTGGACAAATGCGCGGGAGAGGAATATTCATTTTTTTATAAAACGCCAATTCTTTTGGGATGATCTTGAATGCCATAGTACATTGATGAGTACAATTTCCCGCATGGGAACATTTAATTACTTCACTCGTTATGCCATCAGAAACATCCCTTACGAAATCTGGAATGTTTTCTGGAGTAAGTGTAGGGATATACTCCCTCACATCCTGATCTCTCCACGTAAACCCTCCAGATAAAGCATCCTTTTTTGTAAGAGGAAATCGTTCATATGCGATAGTGTCATTATATGCGAATGGAGAAAACGAAATTGGCCAAAATTCTCCATACTCCTTCATCTCTTTTATAATCTGCGCACGTAATTTTTCATATTCTTTTTTTTCGTATTGACGGTTTAATATACAATACTGTTTTTTTCGTAACCCAACACATCCAAATAAATCCTCACAGTTATGACAATTATATGAATACTCAATATTACTTCCCACAATAACAAGTGAGGAAAATTTTATTTTGAATCCAGTACAACTACTTCCTTCATAACACAACTCTGCTCCCTCACCAGTATCAAAAAGATCTTGGCATTCTCTCACCGCGGTGGCAGAAACAATCCTTCTGGAATGTTCGCTCACTGATGAAAGTGGATCGATATCAAAACACCATAAACAATCGCTACTATTTCGTATATTATCCCCCGTAACCCTCTCTGAATGATGAATGCGTGCATATCTCCTTGGAATATTTCTGGAAAATTCGTTGAATTTTTTTTGTGCCAAACATATGCCCGAGAATGATCCGAAAAAACCTAAAACAATTTTTTCGTACTCTTCTTTTGAATACGGCCTGTTCCATATATGATATCTCCTATTTCTCAATCCGACACACCCAAAACAATTACTACAATTTCGACAATCTAACAAAAATGCAGAATCCATACATTCTGTAGAATACTCCGAAAAAGAAACACGAGAGCAACTTCTTAAATATGAAGATTCATAACATTGATTGCATTCGATAAGAAAATAATAATCAACACATTCGTGCGCGGTACGCGTGTAATATCCGTACATACAATCAAATGTTTCAAACCCAACAGTATAATATGATCCCTTCGAATATGTTGCGCTTGGACAATAGATACAATCAACGGAATTAAGGTTTATAACATTCGAACGTGGTACTGAATCTAAAAGTTTTTTATATTGTTCAAAAAAAGACTTTCCTGAATCATATATAATCCCATAATCCATCGGGTTCCACACGTCACTCCACCATGTTTTTTCTTCATACACGGGAAATGGCACATCTTGTGAAAATATCGAAAGAATATCATTTCCAGTAAGAGACTCCTTTCTCCTAAAAAGTGTTTTTGTATGAAGAAATACTGCTCGACGCTTCATCCTACATTCCGGACAAAATGTCGGTGGCGGAACATCAATCTTTTTATAGAAATCAAAATCCTCAGACTCGATGAGAAAAGTCAGCTTACAGTTTTGGCAGATTTTATTTTCTTGTTGATTACTCATTTTAAATTTAGAACTTAAAATTTGAAATTCTTTATACTATTTCTGCCTGATAACATTGCTCGCAATAGACCACTTCCGGACGTTCGGGGGCATAAGATGTCTTTATTTGTTTATTGCACTTCATACATTCTCTATCATACAAACGCGGTAAATTTGTTCTCAAAAACAAGGCATTTCTTCTACATATGGAACAATGGTGATATATAGGCAACGAAAATCTCTTTAGGAGATCTAATTCCCCCTGAAGAATTTTATATGCCTTCCCACAAGTTTCGCAGGCAATAACCTCCTTCAAAATAGATTCATTTGTATTCTGAATTGAATCTGGAAGATTTTTTGCCTGCATGGTGATGGCATATTCGTTTTCTTCTACTTCGTGCCATCGTATCCCTTCTTTTAAAATCTCTTCCTTCTTCTTTGGAAAAAAGGCTAAGGCTATTGTCTGATTGTATGAAAAAGGAGAAAGTTCATAAGGTAAAAACTCACCATACTTCCATGCGCGACCCAAAGAATCAATATAAGGATTCCGAATCATTTCTTCGTGAATATGTGTAGATAATTTTTCATATTCTTCTTTTGTGTACTGTTTGTTTAAAATACAATACTCCTTGCGCTTAAGATTCACGCATCCAAGAACATTTTTACACGTAATGGCATAGATTGAGTATTCGATATTCAACACATCGGGCCAACATTCATTAGAAAATTTTATATTATTTGCCCCCTCTCCCGTGACACATGATTCATAAATACGCTCCGCACCATTCCCCCATCCAGTGTAATCATAAGAGTCATGCGCTTTTGCAACTGAAATAAACTGGGTAAACCGCGAATCTTCGACACCACTCGCCATATAGGTGTCTCGTGAATTTTTTGATTCGTATACATAATCGCCGGTCACATTTACGTTCAAGCTATTTCCTGTATATGAACGACGAGGATATTTCAACCAAAATTCATAAACTTTTCTTCTTATATTCTCCAATGCAAAATATGAAGAAAGATTAAACTCTTTCAGTTTTTCAAAATACTTCTCTTTAGAATATTGCTCATTAAAAATACAGTAACTTTTATTCCGCAAATTAATACACCCAAAACAATTTGTACATCCGGTACAAGAACGTGAAAACCATACATCGGTACACGAATCACATTCTTCGGAATAATACATTGTGTAACACTTATAACATCCAACATCCTCATAACAAAGTTCACTATCTTTCATTCGGTAACAATTCAGTGAATCACGAAGATTAAAGAGAAATATTGAATAATAGACATTCTCACAATAGTCCGCCCAAAACGTCATGTAGCAGTTTTTTGAATATGCCGTTCCATTTGTATAATCACTATTCGTATTGGTAAGATATGCGCTCTCAAGACCCATAAACGGGGTCTTATTAACCAACTCCAATACCTGCTCAAGAAATGGTCGATTTGGATTATATTCCAACGCATATTCAGTTCCATCCCAATCATCTCCCCACCAACACGGCTGGCAGTAGACTGGAAATTTAGTATCTTCTGCATGAATACTCACCATCGACTTACCACATTTTGAGCATTTCCGTTTATACAGACTCCATAAATTCATAAACGAAAACCGCCGAATAAGTCTACATTCCGGGCACCACGTGGGAGGCGGTACATCAATCTTTCTGTAAAACTGGAAGTCTTCATTCTCAATGATGAATTTATTCTTACAGTTTTGACAATACATTTCCTCAGAACTCATATATAAAAATTATAACTCAATTCCAAGAAATTGGAGATCTTTTACCAGACTTTCATAACCAGTAAAAAGAATAGGATGAAATCCAATTTCCTTTGCTGTTTTTAAGCTTTGTTCGGTGTCATCGATGAAAGCAAGCTTTTCTATTTTTATATCAAGATTATATTAGAAAACGAAAGAAAATAATACTAAAAAGAAAATGATTGGTAATACCTTAAAGAAGCTCTCCTTTCACGAACTCCCCCCAATTTGTAAGATCTGTAGAATTCCAACTCTTAATCAATGTTGACGCCTTAGATGTATAGCCAAATGGATGCCAAATCCAGGCAATCCAACTCAAATTATTTGACATAATAAAATTTTTCAATGGAACTGCATAAGAATCTTTCGTTCCAATAAATTCCTTACTATCGGACTCTTCTATAAAACCACACTCAGTTATGATTACTGGATATTTATTCTTTATTTTTCTACACATTTCAAAAACATTATTTATACCGTTTTTGGAAGAATTTTGATAGATCATTATTCCATATGCAATATTTTTTTCTTCTACTGGTTTTTTAAGAACCCAATATAAATCACTAGACCACTCGACTGCATTAATAATCAATAAAGAATCACTTGTTTCTCTAATTTTTTTAACAATAGGAAGTATAACTCCACCCCAATCTTCCCCCGTTATTTCATTAGGCATCGCAAATACCTCAAATAAAACATGATTTTCTTTTGAATATCTTTTAGTCAACTTAACTAAAACATTTTCAGCAAGCTCAATTTTAGAATCGTATTTCATAAATCCTTCAATCAAAAGATCTGGTCTTCTTGTTTGTCCAGTTAATGGATTTCCTTGGGCGTGCCAATCTAAAACACAATATAATCCTATCTCTCTGCACAAAAAAATAACTGGATCTAATATCTTTTCAGTATAATTATCTCGAGACTGCCAATAAGCTGGAGAAATCGGAACTCTCACTGTGTTAAAACCAAACGCTTTTATTTGTTTTATATCTTCTAAAAAATCATGTTTTTCTTGAACCATTAAAGTATACGGCTCATTTATTGATGCCCCGTGTAAAATTATTTCTCTTCCCTTTTCATCAATTATTTTATTTTCCTGAACCCTAAGTTTAAATAACATATAACTTTATCATAAAAATCCTGTTCGAATCCCTTATCGAAACAAGATATAAAATAAGCATACCACAACTTTTTGCTCCGATGCTACGATCGGAGCACTTGAAAATCTATACCTCAAAATCTCGATATGATTTTCTAAGTGCAGCCCCGACGGGATTCGAACCCGTGTTACATGGATGAGAACCATGCGTCCTGACCGGACTAGACGACAGGGCCAATAACGTTCATCACTATAACCAAATTAAATATGGGACGCAAGAATAACGAGATTTTCGTATATTCGTACTAATTCGTATTTCGCAGAGCTTTAGTCGTACAACCCGGGTCTCCGCAACCAAGAACGGCTTTGACGCACCAAACATTTCTTTGCCTGAAGTGGTTCAGCCATAATTTCCTTTACTATCCGTTCCATACGAACTCCCTGTGACCCCTTTACTAAAATCAAATCGCCCCGCAATACTTTTTGCTGTAATTGCATTGCTGCTTCATGAATGTTGGTAAATACAAATATTTTTTTCTTTGAAAACCCAATCTTTTCTGCAATTTCCGCAATAATTTTTGCACGAATACCAACGGTAAATAATAAATCCGTACTTTCTGGAATAAGATGTCCAATCGCCTGATGTTCGTCAAATGTGTGTTTTCCCAACTCAAGCATATCCCCTAATACCGCAATTTTTCTTTTGGCGTCCAAACTCTTTAATGTTACAAGCGCTTCTTTTGTAGCACTTGGAGATGCATTATATGTATCATCAATAATAATTGAATGACGCACCCCACGAATCATACGTTGTCGTCCATTTGGAGGAACATAATGAGAAAGTGCTTCGGCAATTTTTACTAAATTCATTCCAAATACTAATCCAGTAATCGCACCTATTGCGGCGGCATATGCGGGCGCCCTTCCAAGCCCCCCTTCAATTCGTATTGGCACCACACTTCCTCCATAAGTAAGTTTAAACGTCACCCCTCCTCCATCCTCGGAAACATAACTCGAAAAAGCACTGATATGCACATTTGCCTTTTCCGAAAATCCAAATGTAATTACATTTGCGTGGGTATATTCCCGTGTTGACATAACACGTGCATCGTCGGCGTTTAAGATCGCGAATCCTGTGGTGGGAAGTTGTTGTATCAATCGAGATTTTTCTTTGACTATCGCCTCAATACCACTAAAAAATTCAATGTGCACTGGCATCTCATCCCCCATCGCGGTAAAAACTCCAATGTGCGGTCGTGCAACTTCAAGAAGATATTTCATATCTCCCACCCGATCGACTCCATATTCCAAGACAATAATTTCTGGATATTTCTTATCTTTGACAATGAGTTGATATATGGATTTCAAAAATACTTTTATCCAAAAGAATATCCCCTCAGTAGTCTCCCAATCTCCCAAAATAGAAAGCGGTAATCCTAATTCATTATTAAAATTCTTTGAAGATGCGCGCACACGTCGTGTATGCGAAAGCACCACTCCAACCGCTTCTTTTGCAGATGTTTTTCCAATATTTCCCGTAATCCCAACAATACCAGGGTTATAACGTTTTAATGTAAGTTTTGCGAGAAATTTAACACTTTTTTGTAATATCGAGAGAAGAAAATTTTTCATATCTATTTGCTTTGTACCACACTTACTTTATCAGGAGGGATATTATAATAATTTAATATAAATTCCGATAATTCACGGAAGGCGGGAACCACAGTCAATCCCGCAAGTTCACCAATTTGTGGACGATCAAGTTTCATTAATACAACAAACTGAGGATTGCTCACAGGAGCAAATCCAACAAACGTGTGAACCATCTCTTCCGAATATTTCCCTTTTTCAGGAATATACGCGGTTCCCGTTTTTCCCGCAACCCTATATTGGGAAATCGTCGCTATTTTTGCTTTTTCAACTGTTGTCTCTATCATCGCGGTGACTTTTTTTGCCGTATCTTCACTTATGACACGGCGTAAAACATACGGCTCTTCATTCTTGTTAATATGCGGCTCCATAAGCAATCCTCCATTTGCCAACACTGAAAATGAATTTATCAATTGCAGTGGAGTAACAGCGGCCCCTTGTCCAAACGCAACAGTTGCAAAATCAATCGCACGCGCATCTTTTCGTTCAAGATTTCGTATATTTCCTGCAATTTCTTCTGGTAAACTAATTCCCGTTTTTTCAGTAAAACCAAACTTTTTCAGATATTCATAAAAATTATTGTGACCAATAAGTTGCTCGGCATACACCGCCCCTGTATTTATGGAATTTTCAATAACACCCGTCATGGTCACTTTTCCATATATTTTGCTATTTGCATTGTGAATCGTTTTTCCGTTCAGCGTCACAAATCCCTTATCAACAAAAGTGGTGTCAGGGGTAAATGCCCCTCTATCAATACCCGCTGACATGGTAAGCGGTTTAAATACTGATCCAGGTTCATATTGGGCTTGAATTGCTGGATTTGCAAAATCCTTCATATTCGCCTTCCCATATTCGTTTGGATCAAAATCGGGTTTACTCGCAAGCGCAATAATTTTTCCAGTCTTTGGATCTTCCACAATTACCGTCCCTCCAGTCGCCTGAAATTTTTCAACATATTTACTAAGAATCTGTTCTGCATGTGATTGTATATTTCTATCAATGGTAAGATACACATCATCTCCATTCGAAAGCTCTTTATTATAAAAACGTTCAATGCCATAAATGCCTGCGGGTTCCGGATTTTTATCATTCTTTCCAACATATCCAGTCACCTGCGATGCAAGATTATCATATGGATATGAACGATATTGTTTTTGCTCGATATGCACCCCTGGGAATTTTTTCTCACTCACAAGATTTACCTGTTCTTCATTTGCCTTATCAATCAACGAAAAAAAATAGCTTCCCGAATTTGCATTGATATTCTGTTCCAACAACGAAGGATCTATTCCCAATGCCTGACCGACTTCTTCACTTACCATCTTTGGATCTTTTATCTCGGCGGGAGAAACAAAAATAATCGGCGCATCTTTATTAAGCGCGATTGGAATATTTGTATCAAACTTATCTGTAATAAATATTTGACCACGACGCAATGTAAGTTCTTTTCCTCTTTCTTGTAAAATATCTGCCTTCGCTGAAAACTCTGCGCCCTTACTGATTTGCAGTTTGTAAAGATTAGCGCCAAGAGCGCTATATAATATCACAAAAATAATAAAGAGTGCGTAAAATCGAAAATTTTTCATTGCGCGGATCCCAGGTATTTTGGTTGTCGATCAAGAATAAGTTCGTAGTCAGTGGCTAGTTTTTCTAAACGTGTTGGGTCGGTCATTTGATAATATGAATTCTTCAATTCCGCATTCTGTTCCTGTAATTTCACAATATCCTGTTTCAGCGCATTAGACTCATATCTCGCGTCAACAAACATATTATATTCCGAAATATAAATAACTCCGGCAACAAAAATCATGCCAAAAAACATGAGTAAAGATCGTATATAATTTCTATTTTTTGCCGGGCTAATAATGGTCATATAAAAGTTAAATAATTTGTATTGCTCTTAGTTTTGCTGAGCGGCTTCGTGGATTCTTCAAAATTTCCGCTCGAGTTGGAGTAATTGGTTTTTTGTTTATAAATACTGCCTTTTTTGACTTCACGAGGTCACGAAATGCATTTTTCACAATCCTGTCTTCAAGTGAGTGGAATGAGATTATTGCGACCCGTCCATCTTTCGCAATGATGTTGGAAATCTCCCTCGTAATCGCCTCTATGTTTTCAAGTTCTTTGTTCACATATATCCGAAGCGCTTGGAATACTTTTGTCGCTGGATGCATACGTCCTTTTCGTGAAATCGCTTTTTCTATAATATGTGCCAGTTCAGTGGTTGTTTGTATCCTTTTCTTCTTCCGCTCATCGACAATCTTTTTTGCGATCACCCTACTCCATCGCTCTTCTCCATATTTCCAAAAGATAAGGGCAAGATCGTTTTCGTTCATTCCGTTCACCACATCTTCTGCGGAAACATTTTTCGAACGAACATCATATCGCATATCGAGTGGTGCATCATAGAGAAAACTAAAGCCTCTTTTTGGATCATTAATTTGAAAAGAAGAAAATCCCAAATCAAGAAGTAGTCCGTCTGCTTTCAATAATTTTTCTTTCTTTAGTATCTCTGGAATCTCGGTATAATTTGCGTGAAAAATTTTGAACTTTAAATTCAAAACTTTAAATTCTGTGGCTACACGTTTCACTGCCTCATCATCAACATCAACAGCAAGAATTTTTCCATTTGATCCCAAATACTTCGCAATTGCCATCGCGTGTCCCCCACCTCCGAGAGTACCATCGATAAAAAATTCTCCCACTTTCGGATCAAGAACTTTTATTACTTCGTTTAAAAGAACTGGAATGTGCTTCACGTCGGTCATATCCCCAATTCGGTCAATTTCTCGGCAATCTCATCTGCAGCACCCTCTGTTTTTTTCTTATATGCTTCCCACGCATCCATATCCCATAATTCAACACGCGTATACATTCCCGTCACCACTACCTGCTTCTTCACGTTTGCATAACTTCGAAGTGAATCCGGAATCAAAATTCTTCCCTGTATATCAAGTTCAACATCAGTCGCGCCCGCAAGCATGAGACGAGCAAATGCGCGAGAATCCGCTTGTGCAAGTGGAAGTGAAATAATTTTCTGCGCCAATATTTCCCACTCAGATTTACTGAATATAAAAAGACAGTGATCAAGGCCACGAGTGACAATTGCGCCTGCCGTAAATTTCTCGCGAAACTTTGCGGGAATCGCAACCCTTCCTTTTGGATCTACGGTATGTTTATATTCGCCAAGAAGCATATTTTTGAGTTATCCCCCACATTGGGTACTTATCCACACTGTTATCCACAATTCCCCACTTCCATTTCATGATACACCACACGGCATAAAAAACAAAAACCATTCTCGACGAATAGAATAGGTGAAAAAACCCTGTATTTATCTACATAAATCCAAACTCACCATTTGATTTATCAACAGGTTATACAGTGCCAAAAACAGAGCCTTATTTCTGTATTATTTATCTAATTCCCCACCCTAAGAAGTCGGGAAAAATAAGCAGGTTTTTTATAGATTAAATCCTCTCCCGCATCAAGGTGATAGAGATCGGAATGATTCACAATTTGATAATGATGTTTTAAAAGAAATTGTCTTACCGCAAAATTTTTTTCTTTTGCATCACAAAGAATTTCAGAAGACATAAATTCACGCGTTCCTTCTTCTTCAGCGTTTCGCATGAGAAAACTTGCTACATATCTCCCACGCTGATCTGGACGTACAGTAAGATTTTTTATTTCAAGAGCATCAAGATATATTTTGTGTTTTTGATATATACACACTCCAACAATTTCATTTGAAGATAAGGCAATGAGTGCGCGTTTCTGTTCACGTTTTAATTCTCTATGAGTCTTTTCTGCCCAATCGAAAAAATCCGGATAATCTCTCTGGGGAATAAAAAGTCGCGGACCGGAAAGATAAGAAATAATCTCATCGAGACGCGAGAGCGGATATTCTGTAGTAAATCGAAAATCCATTTTTTAAAATGTATATTCCATTCCGATTTCTAAAACAGTAAACTTTATCTCTTTTGGTTCTAAAATATTTTTTGGGATACGATGTGCAGCACCAGGTGATTTTAAATTACCATCATGCACGGGAAAACAAACCTTTGGCTTTAACTCAAGCGCATAATCAATCACCTCCAACAATCGTGCCCATGGTCCCGCTACTGGCAATGCCAATATCTCGACTTGTTTCCCCGGATTGGTGAATGCATCACCAGGATAAAACAAACGATTGGCAATAAAATATCCGGTATTTTGTGTTTGAGGAATCAATGAATGAATAACTTCATGATTTTTACCAAATCCCTCAATTAATACATTATTTTCCAAGGAATTCTGACCATCTTCTATGGTAGTAAAAGTAATTCCCTCTTTTTCCAACAATACACCAACACTTTTATTGGTAATAACTTTCGCCTGGGAATTATTTTTTAAAATCGTTTTTAACGAATCTATGTGCAAGTGGTCATTGTGATCATGTGTAATAAGAATCACATCAATGTCTTTCACATTATTCTGTTCTGTTGAATACATTCCAGGGTCAGTTAAGATTCTTAGGTTTTGTTCCTCAATTAAAAAACAACAGTGTCCAAATTTAGTAATTTTCATAATACTATTTTACCTCCCCTAATTTCTTATACAAATCTTCCAGGTTTTCAAATTCAATGACCTCATCTGCAATTTGATGTAAAAATGTAGTTTTTACATCATTCTTTATTGTGAGGACTATTTTCTTCTGGGAAGCAAGTGCATACCCCACTTCGATCAACATTCCCTCTGATTTTTCGGGTGATTTTACAAAAACAAGAACCGCATCCGATTTTTTCAATTCCTCGAGGGCATATTCAAGAATTTGCTTATTGGTAAAGTTATTATGTTCGAAAAATTCCTTACTCCAAAAAGAACAAAACACTTGATGTCCAGCCTCCATTAACACACCCCTCATCTTCCTGAGTATATTATCGAGTTCTTTCGGGTCTTCTCCCGTGAATCTATAAGAGATAAATAGTTTCATGGTGCGCGCAGTAGGGATCCCCTCCTTCGTCAGACTACGGCGGGCAGGGAACCTAATGACCTGCCGTATTTTTGTGGGCGCTACAGGATTCGAACCTGTGACCTTACGAATGTGAATCGTACGCTCTAACCAACTGAGCTAAGCGCCCTTATTATTTTATTACTTTTTATATTCTCAATTTGTCTTTAAACACTGTCAGCCCTGGGCTGATCCCTGCCCGATGGCAGGCGGGCGCCTTGGGCGGAAGCTATGCGCGCATATTTCTTTGGTATTGTAACCAAAACCCCACCATTCTTCAATGGTGGGGTTTTTTAATATTAGCCTTGTCGGCATCTATTATTCGAGTGCTACTGTTGCACCTGCTGCTTCGAGTTTTTTCTTCAACTCTTCCGCATCCTCTTTCTTCATTCCCTCCTTTACTGTTTTCGGGGCTGCATCAGCAATATCCTTTGCTTCTTTAAGTCCCAATCCGGTCGCTTCTCTGATGGCCTTAATCACATTAATTTTCTGGTCACCTGCTACTTTCAAGACTACGTTGAATTCTGTTTTTTCAACAACTTCCGCTGCCGCTGCACCGCCTCCGGTTGATGGCATTGATGCGGTTACTCCAAATTTTTCTTCGAGCACTTTCACGAGTTCCGCGAGTTCTACCACGGTCATTTTCTCGATCTTCTCGATGATATCATTAAATTTTTCCATAGTAATAAATAATTTATTTCGACTGTAATTGTTTTGATCTCTCACTTAACACATAGAGAAAGGCACTCATTGGCGCCGCGATGGTGCCCACCACCTGCGCAATAAGCACTTCACGTGACGGCAATTTTCCGATCGCTTCTACCTCAACTCCTGAAACAAAGATTTTACTCTTTAAATCAACGCTTCCAAGAATTTTGAATGTTTTAAATTGTTTTGCAAATTTATACACCGATCCGGCAATTTCATCCAATTTTTTATCGGTATAAATAACACCAAGCTGACCGGGAAGTGTTTCTGGATTAAACTCAAATCCCTTTTGCTGTAAGATTACGCGAAATAAACGCTTCTTGAATACTTCAAACTTCGATTCAAGCCCATAAAGGCTCTTTCGGAGTGTGTTCATATCGTTTACCTTTGTTCCAGTAAAATCGGCAAAAATAACCGTATTTTTTTCGTCAACGATTTTTCCTCCTTCCTCAACTTTTTTTATCTTTTGTGCTTTTGTTTTCATAAAATTTCTACAAATTACGAAAGAGTACGAATGTACGAAAAAGAATTTAAATGCCTTTTAGTAATTTCGTATAAAGTTCGTATTTCGTAGCTTCTAAACAAAAAAATCTCCGACCTTTCGCCGCAGACTCTTAAACTAGATAGTTAGACGGCTAGACCATTAGTAATTTAGAAATTTCCTAAACGCCTAATACCTAACTTGCTAACACCTATTTTTGTTTCCTCAGCAGGTTCCGCCAGGGGCGGATAAACTTACTTCCTTTTTATCGGAATGCCTACTATCTACGGGCTTGTATATATAATACACAAAATACAGTTTCCGTCAAATAAAAAAGCCGAGATGCAGATTGTTCCTCACAAAAGATTCTGTAGATATACTATTTAACTAAATTTCTTTTTCAAGTGCCTCTAACAGTTCTTTTGCTTTTTTAGACAGTTTCTTCGGCATCTGAAGAGAGAAGTGTACATAGAGATCCCCACGTGATGGCGACCCAAGATACGGCATTCCTCTTCCTGAAACCTTAAATGGACCATCAAAATTAAAATCAGGAGGAATAGAAAATTCAAACATCGTTCCGTTGATTTCCTGCATTTTTATTTTCTTTCCCAAAAGCGCGTCGGTAACTTTTATTTCTTTATTCACATACAAGTCACTCTTTTTTCTCTTAAATGTCGTATGCGGTTTAATTCGAATATTCACATACAAGTCACCAGATCCCCCTCCACGTTCTCCGGCTTCTCCTCCCCCTTTTATTTTTATCACCTGCCCGTCTTCAACCCCAGGAGCAACATCCACTGTTACTTCTTTTGTATCAGCAACTCTTCCCACCCCCTTACATGTGCTACAAATTTTGTTCGGGATTTGTCCGCGACCAGAACACGTATCACACGCTTTTACTTGTGCAAAATTGCCAAAAAAAGTTTTTTTCTCAACACGTATTTCTCCCTTCCCATTACACTTGGTACACGTTGAAAATCCCTTTGATACATCGTGTCCCACTCCACCGCAATCCTTACACAATATATATGTCTTAAATTTCAATTCATGTTTTATGCCAAAAAATACTTCCTCAAGAGTAAGTTCAATGCGCGTTTCTATATCGGATCCGTGTTGATACGTCTGGCGTCGTCGTCCGGCACCACCGCCACCAAACTGCTCAAATATAGTCTCAAAAATATCGCCAAAATCCCCTCCATCAACCCCGCCCTGAAAATTCCAATTTTGAAAATCACTCGGGTTAAATCCTCCAAACCCAGAGAATCCACTGTGCCCTCCCCCTTGCTGGGCACCCTCGAATGTAGTTCCAAATTGGTCGTATTGTGCGCGTTTTTCTTTATGCGAAAGAACCTGATATGCCTCATTAATCTCTTTAAACTTTTTTTCATCACCTCCCGCTTTATCAGGATGATGTTGATGTGCAAGTTTTCGATATGCTTTTTTTATCTCTTCGGGAGAAGCACTGCGCACCACCCCTAAGATTGCATAATAATCTTTAGCCATATATAAAGTAAAAATAAAATATCTATGAAAGCAGTATAAATTCTCTACTCCTACTTTCAAGGTTAATGTAAGCAAACCCAACTGCAACAAGGAACTTGTAAATCAAAAATGCGATAAGACTAATGAGCCAATGGATAAGTGAAAATATTCCCTTAAACGTAAAAAATGCGACAAGCAACACAATAGCAGGAAATAAATTTCCCATTTTTTCGGAATTGCTTTGAACATACTTTTTTGTTGCAAGAAATATCGCGCTTTTCATGGACGTATCGGGAGAAAACGGAGAGGCCGATTTTTCTTCAAACGCCATACGCACTTTTTCTCCTGCATCGACTATAATCTGTTTTTTCATTTCATCAGTGAGAGTCTTAAATTCAACTGAAACACGGACGCCATCACTTCGTGTTGTCTCTACCCGAATACTTCTGAGCTGTGCCTCGGCAACTGATTCAAAAAATGACTTCACACTTTGATTAAAACTTATATTCGGAAACCATAATTTTACTACTGGTTCACTTGCAATAAGCGTTTCCGAAACAATCGATTCGCCAAGCGTATCGGTAAATTTATTTAACTCAAAATATTGTATATACAATACCGAAAGGAGGAGAAAAATCATTCCCATTACTACCTTTGGCAAAACAATTTTTGCCATGAATGAAAATCGAATGGTAAGGCTTTCGCCAAGAAACCTCCATCCCTTATACGAACCAAGCACAAGAAATAAGGTAAAAAATCCCGCACCAACCATAAGCAGAACTGAAGTGACTGGATACAATTGATCAACAAAGAGCACAAGTGGAACAATTCCCTGAAAAAACATAACTCCAACCAACTTCATTTTACTTTTGATGAAAATCGTCTGAAGAAGGATGACTACAAGAAATGCGACCGCAGCAGCAAGCCAGAGAAAGAAAAAAACGCCCTGAACATTCAAAAGAAAATTCAAAAAAAGTTTTACCGACAATACGGAAAGGCCAGCACCAAGAAGCGCCAAAAGAATAATCTTAAGAACGCTTCGATCTATTTCCGCTTCATTTGCTTGTGCCGTCACTATTGGACCCGGTGTCATGTTGTTCTTCACCTCCTTCAGGGCTCTTTTCTCCGCTCTCTTCATGAGGTTGATTGGTATTATTATACATGAATTGACCAACCTTTTGTAATTCCTGCGAAAGTTCCTGTGTTGCAGTTTGAATCACTTGAGCATCCGTTCCCTCCTTCACCTCCTTTAATCGCACGATTTTTTGCTCAACGCCCGTTTTTATATCCGTAGGGACCTTATCGCCGGCATCGCGCAAACTTTTCTCCGCGAGATATACCATTGATTCCGCCTGATTTTTTGCCTCAATCATTTCTTTTTTCTTCTGATCTTCTGTAGCATACATTTCAGCCTCTTTCTTTAATTTTTCAACTTCGTCTTTACTCAAACTCGTTGATGCCTCAATGCGCACCGACTGTGTTTTTCCGCTTGCTTTATCTTTTGCAGAAACATTCAATATACCATTCGCATCAATATCAAACGTTACTTCGATTTGCGGAATACCACGAGGAGAAGGAGGAATTCCATCAAGAATAAATCTTCCAAGCGTTTTATTATCTGCCATCATTGGACGTTCCCCTTGACCGATATGAATTTCTACAGAGGTTTGACTATCGGCAGCAGTCGAAAATACCTGGCTTTTTGAAGTCGGGATAGTCGTGTTTTTTTGTATCATTGGTGTTGAAACTCCCCCAAGTGTTTCAATACTCAATGTAAGTGGGGTCACATCAAGAAGAAGGATATCCTTTACATCTCCCTGAAGCACTCCTGCCTGCACTCCCGCACCAATTGCCACCACTTCATCAGGATTAATTCCCTTGTGCGCTTCTTTTCCAAATAATTTCTTTACTGCCTCTTGTATTGCCGGCATTCGTGTCTGCCCTCCTACGAGCACCACTTCATCGATGTCCTCCAACTTTAATCCTGCGCCTTTTGGCGATGGATTGGTTACTGCTTCGCGAACGAGATCAATTGAATGGGCAATAAAATCACTCACTAAATCCTCAAGTTTCGCCCGGGTAAGTTTTATTACAAAATGCTTTGGACCCGCGGCATCCGAGGTGATATACGGAAGATTAATTTCTGTCTCAAGCGCGGTTGAAAGTTCATGCTTTGCGCGTTCCGCAGCCTCTCTTAAACGCTGTAATGCGAGCGAATCTTTTGAAATATCAATTCCGTCTTGTTTTTTATATTCCTGAACAAGATATTCGATAATGCGCTTATCAAAATCATCTCCTCCCAAGTGAGTGTCACCACCAGTCGCTTTCACTTCAACCGTGTCATCTCCCACCTCGAGAATTGAAATGTCGAAAGTTCCTCCACCAAAATCGTAGACTACAATCTGTTCATTCTTTTTTCTATTTAATCCATATGCCAACGCTGCTGCCGTCGGTTCATTAATAATTCTCCGAACTTTAAATCCAGCAATCTCCCCGGCAGTTTTTGTCGCTTGACGCTGACTATCATCAAAGTATGCAGGAACAGTGATTACTGCTTCATCAATTTTTTCTCCCAATTTTGCTTCCGCATCCAATTTTAATTTTTGTAAAATCATTGCAGAAATTTCCTCTGCGGTATACCACTTTTCTCCCATTTTTATTTCAACACCCCCCTGACCTGATTCCTTAAGATCATACGGAAGCCATTGTTTATCTCGTTGCACCTCTGGATCAGAAAATTTTCTTCCAATCAAACGCTTCACCGAAAATATTGTATTTTTCGGATTTACGACAGCCTGACGCTTTGCAAGAAGACCTGCAAAACGTTCTCCCGATTTACTGAATGCCACAATAGAAGGGGTTGTCCTGTTTCCCTCCTGGTTTTCGAGCACGCGTGGCTCTCCCCCCTCCATAACAACCATTGCAGAGTTTGTTGTTCCTAAATCAATTCCTAAAATTTTTGCCATATTTTTTAAATGATAATTTTTATATGTGACCCTTTATTTTGTGTTTTTTGTTATTTTAATTTAATAATTTGTCCGCCTTTGGCGGAAAATTTTTGGTTTATCCCCCATTTCCTTTTGATAATTTTACCTTTATCGGCCGTATTACTTTTCCGCTTAATGTATATCCCTTTTCCAATTCCTCCGCTATCATCCCTTCTGGATAATCAGAACTGATTTCATCTACTGCTTCCTGCATCTTTGGATCAAAAATACCTCCGCGTTCTATAGAAATCTTTTCAAGTCCATATCGTTTCAGAATGTCCTCCAACTGCGTTTTGATAAGTACCATCCCCTTTTTTGCCGTTTCATCATTACTTAAAGAAATTCCAAGATTGAAACTATCAAGGACGGTAATGAGATCAAACATAATCAACTCGTTTCCAAATTTCATAAGTTCGGAAATTCTTGTCGTTTCTTCTTTCTTGTAATTCAAAAAATCTGCTTTTGCACGTTTCCACCCCTCAAGATATTCATCACATTTCTTTATGCACGTTTCCAACTCACTTTCTTTTTCTTCCTCTTTTTTATTGTTTTTTATATCTTCTTCCATAATTAACATTTGTCATCAATTGACCTTTGCAAAAAACGAATCATATGTATTGATCGCTCATAATCCATTCGATTCGGACCCACAAGAAAAAGAAGAAAATCTCCCTGCGGTAAATTCAAACGTTCAGCAATCACAGAAATATGCTTACTTTTTGTTACTGGACTGTGACCAATAAATACCTGCGGCCACGTTGAAGCGCTCTCCCACCACTCCCTCTCCTCTTCAAGTCGTTTTGTGATCGATTCAAAATCCTCAACCACTTTCAAAAAATCTTCTTTTCCATTCATTTCCAAACGACTAAATAAATCGTGGAGCCCACTGTTATAAAGTTCGTCATGATCGGGCTCATATCCCACACTTAACATATTTGTTGAATCTGATATTTGTTTTACAAATGAGCGTTTATCCCCTCGAAGTAAATCATCTACCAAATGACCAAACGATCTATCAAGAGAGTTTTGATCTTTCCCTTCCTCCACCAAAAGAAGATTATCAACAAAAAATTTGTATCCTTTGTGTGTCGGCCAACGCCCCCCCGATGGATGATTTTGTTCCAAATATCCCTCATCATCAAGAGTATTCAATTCACACCGAATCATTGCTGGCTTAATACCAAAATTATATTCCTCATAGAGACGCTCTGAGGTGATGGGAAATCCAGTTTTTATGAAATACTGAATCCCTGTTTTAAGTATTTCCGCAGTCCTTTCTTTCATAACCCTTCCATTATAAATTAGCACTCAACTATGTCAAGTGCCAATAATAGGAAGTTAGAAAATTAGGGTTTAGCTATCAGAGAAATACTACTATTCACTAAAATACATATACCTCCGCACCGCTATGCTATAGCATACACTCACTCTATATAACCTCGCTTTGGTAACAACTCTCACAGTACACAATTTCAGGTCGTTCGGGAGCATAGGAGGTCTCAAATTCGTTGGGACAGGGCTTGTCTCCATGCTCATGGATTGTGGTATTCTTGTACCCTGTCGTAAGTTGTGCGTTTTGGGTTGTTTGTTGATTGCACATACATTTTCTGTGCCAGAGCTTTCGTGGTGGACGGAGGTTTATTCTTCTTCGGTATCGGCACTCGGGACAATAACGCGGAATGGGAATATTCATTTGTTTGTAAAAATCGACTTCCGTCGAAATAACATTGTAATTTCGCGAACACAGGACACATGTGAGTGCTTCTTTTGCAATATCATTGCTCACATCCTTTATGTTATCGGGAATATTTTCCGAAGAAAGTGTTCCCCTCCCTTTTGTAATAAGCACATTATCCTGCCATTGAAATCCGCACGCGAGCGCCTTATCCTTTATCATTGGCATGTAAATATCTCCGTGTGTTTCATTATATCCAAATGGGGAAAGTGAGGGCGGAAAAAATTCCCCATATTCACCCCTCTTTTTCATCTCGGAGATCAACGCACTCCGAATATTTTCATATTCCTCTTTTGTATACTGTTTGTTCAAAATACAATAATCTTTCTTTTTTGTTCCGACACACCCGAAAAGTCTCTGTGAATCATGGCATGAATCACAATATTCTATAAATACATTGCCATAGGAAAGGTGCGAGAAAAAGTTATGTGACGCACCAACTACCGCGTGAGATTCATAAATAACTTGAGTCCCATCGAGACCGACACTGTATAAATCCATGGAATCTTTCGCAATTACAATTGAACTGTAACGAATATTTTCACTGTCAAAAATATCAAATCCGTGATAAATGTTTTTTGAATTATAAATGACACTCCCGGATACATTCACTGATTTGAATATCTGAGCGTATCTATGAATTGCTTTCGTCTGGATCATATACATCCATTGACTATATAACTGCTCCCGCTCCGCATACGAACCAAAATCGTATTGGCGCATTCTCTTCTCGTATTCTTCTTTAGTAAATTGTTCATTCATAAAACAATAACCCTTATTTCGCTGGTTGAAACACAAAAAACAATCATGACAATTGACGCAATCATAACAGTACTTGCAATTTATAGAGTCATGAACCAATAAACAAAACTCACATTTATAAGACCGGTCACATTCAGTACATTCGTAAAGCAAATCTCCGCCCTTGTGTATCATATTTATATCACAAGAGTTTTTCGTGCCGTCCCAACAATTGCTCAAATAAAACCCATTCTCGCAATTGAAGCAATCAAAAGATAAATATACGTCTTTATTGTCAGCAGAATGATTTGTATATTCACTATGAATTGAATTTTTTGTAAGAAGTGCAATACGCGGAACAGCGAGCTGTATTTTTTTGAATTGTTCAAAAAATGGACGACGTATATCAACATCCATTGCAAAATCTGACGCACTCCATTTATCACTCCACCAACAAGATGGGCAAAACACTTTGTAGGGAGAGTCGGGATGATAAATTGTTACACTCGATTTTCCACATAAATCACAATTCCTTCGATATAAATTCCGTTCATTTCTCCATGCATATCGTCTCACTTGTCTACACTCCGGACACCATGTCGGTGGCGGTACATCAATTTTTTTATAGAAATCAAAATCTTCGGGCTCTATAGCGAAGTCTTGTTTACAGTTCTGGCACGTACGTTCTTCTTTCATTAATTTTTGAGATTTGATTTTTGAATTTTGAGATTTTTATGGACACGTCCCAACAAGCGTTGTAGTTACTCCCCCAGAATTTGTAACCCCCAATCGGTAACATGCCGATCCATCTGGAGTTTTCACAATAAGACCCGTATTCACGTCGCGGATACCCAAATCCCCTCCACTAACCACCGCCTTATATCCTGGGCTGAAACTCGTTGCACCGATTCCCACAACGCCCGCAAAATAGGCATTGTTCCAATTTTTTGTCGCCGTTCCTATATCAAAACTCCCGCTCGTATTCGGATATACCGATGAGTCAAATTCCGCGGCAGAAATTCTTGCAATAGCTGTTTTAAGCGTTCGTGTTGCCACTGCGCGAGAATTTGTCGAATTATAGCTAAGCGACATATCAATCTGCACCAAAGAAAATCCGCTTGGGGTCTGATATTTTGTTGCAGAAAAATTGTCTACCACCACATTTGAATCGGTAAGTGGTTTTATTGTTGCATTACCCGAAGAATCTCTCTCTTCAAGATAGAGAACTGAATTTGAGGGATACACAAACACCATGTCATTTGAGGAAGAAGACATGCGAAGTTTTATTGTTGAAGTTGTAACCGCAGTAGTCATATCCACCAAACTTGATGTTTGAACAAAACGCTCAACAACCGCACGAACAAATGAAATTTGCTGATTTAATTCGTGTACAGAAGTCTGCCGCACCTGAATTTGTGTCACTACCGTCAAAATACTTACAAGAAATACCGCACTCACCGCAAATATACCAATATAGATCATGAGTTCTACAAGAGAAAATCCACTTTTTTTGTTTTGGTGAGCATCCATCCCGTTAATGATAGGAAATATTTATATTTCCGTACGCTTTTTATTCATACATCGTACCTTTTTTGTTTTATTTCCAAATGATTTAACTTAATCTATAATTCCCGTTTTCTGAAAAAAGCTATCATGAACGGGATTCATATCCTTTTCTATTGTATACTATTATCATAACATACTTTCATATGACTTTTCAGAATCATTCAAAAATCCCGTTTTTGTTATTCGGTATTCTCATGGTTGCTTCTGCGTTCTTCATGGTATACACCGCATATCAAGAGTCTGCAACAATGGATGAACTTGCGCACATCCCCTCCGGATATGGATATGCAAAATTACTCGACTACCGCCTGAATCCCGAACATCCCCCGCTTGTAAAAGCGCTTGCGGCCATCCCCCTTCTATTCCAAGATATTGTGTTTCCTACCAATGATAACGCATGGAAGGATGATATAAATGGACAGTGGGATATGGGGAAAAAATTTCTCTATGAATCAGGAAACAACGCGGATACTATCGTGTTTGCATCGCGCATCTTTCCGATTATTCTTACTCTTCTCCTTATTATTCTCATTTATATCTGGGCGAATGAACTCATGGGGCGCTGGTGGGCGCTCCTTCCGACACTTCTTTTTGGAATTTCTCCGACAATTATTGCACACGGCCACTATGTAACAACCGATGTCGGTGCGGCACTTGGAACATTTTTTGCAACATACGCGTTTGTGAGATTTCTTCTCTCTCCAAAAAAAGGGAATGTTATTTTTGCGGGCATTGCGCTTGGTGTTGCGGAACTCATGAAATTCTCAAATGTGCTTTTACTCCCCTATTTTGTGATTATTGGAATTGTATTTCTTATTTTTGAGAGGATAAGAATAAAAAATCTTGGAAGTGAAGAAAAAGAAATATATGAAAAATCCAAGGGCGTAAAAAAATATATAGTACAGTTTCTTATAATCCTCATCATCGCGCTTCTCGTCATTTTTGCCGTGTATACACTTTTTACATTCAACTACCCACACGAACGACAAATAGCAGATTCTCAAAAAATACTTGAATCATTTTCCCCGCAGTGGATTGCAAAGATTTCTTTATTCTTTGCCAAATCTTCGTTGCTTCGACCACTCGGAGAATATCTCCTAGGATTACTAATGATATTCCAACGGGCAACGGGAGGAAACACGGGATATTTCTTAGGTGAAGTATCAAACCTTGGATGGTGGTATTATTTCCCCATTGTATTTTTTCTTAAAGAAACAATTCCCACACTTCTCATCATTTTATTTGGAACGTTATTTTCATGTATACACATATTCAAGGGAATAAAAAAAGAAAGATCATTACTAAAAAGATTTTCCGAATACCTCGGAACAAATTTTGCAGAATTTTCGATGCTTGTCTTCATTATTATTTATTGGATTTATAGCATGAAAAGTCCTCTGAATATCGGAATGCGCCATCTCATTCCAACACTTCCTTTCATATATATCCTTGCCACGAGCGGCCTCAAAACAGCCTTTAATACATTATTTTCGAGTACCCAACAGGGAACACAAAATATTCATATTCAGTCAAAAAATTTCAGCGTATCGGGATATGCGTACGAACGCACCGACACAAAAAAAATAACTATGAGAAGAATTGGATTGGGAATTCTCATAGTGTGGTTTATTGGAGAAACCCTCTTTGCCTCTCCATACTTTCTTTCATATTTCAATCAAATCGGGGGTGGCACATTTGGAGGATTTCGCTATGTTACAGATTCAAATTATGACTGGGGACAAGATTTAAAACGTCTCAAAACATGGGTAGAAGAGAAAAATAATGACACGGATCCGAATAACGACATTAAAAAAATAGCAGTTGATTATTTTGGGGGAGGAGACCCAAAGTATTATTTGGGAAATGACCGTGGGGTTGATTGGAGTTCAAAAAAAGGAAATCCACGAACGGAAAATATCGAATGGCTTGCAGTTTCCGGAAATATACTTGTACAAGCGTCCGGAAAGAAACTGGGAACATTTGAACAAAAAAATGAAGACCGTTATCCGTGGCTCCATGAGTTAAAACCGACAAGTGCAGAATATTTTCCAATTCCAACCCCAGATGTTCGTATCGGGACATCAATTTTTGTGTATCACTTGTAATACACCCTGTTTTGTACTCGAAAATCAAAATACTGAAGGGTGTCGAGACGTGTCTTTGTGGAAATATCACCGAGAATTGAACGGAAATTTTCTGGCACAAAATGGAGACTAAAATAAAATGAAAATCCTTCTGGCATTACTGCTTCCCACTCCTCCAGTCCAACTCCACTTACTTTTACTAATTTTGGAATAAACCCTTCGGACTCCATAATAGCGACTATATGCATAATATTTTTTGTCCATTCCGGTGAATCAAGATATTGTTTTCCAATCATTATTTTTTCCCCCGGACCGGCTTCAAATCGTAAAATAAGCGCACCACGCACCTCCGGTACAGATGAAAAAACAAACCCATTCCCATCCATTCCATAACATTTTCCCCCATTATATTCACAGAGCACATTTGTCACAAAACGCTCCGTCACTTCCAAAAAAACTTTTTTTTCTCCAAGATCCACCCTTTTCTTTATTTCCTGCACGGTGGGCACATAAAGTGGCGAAATACTTCCAGAAGCAAATTTCCAAAAGAGAAGATTATCAGGACCAAGAATCGCTAACCATGGTTTTTGCTTTATTGATTCTGCAAAAAAGGAAGAAATAATAACATTCTGACCCGTAAGGCGGATCCCTGAAACTTTTATACCCTGCACCTTAAGCGTGTTCGCATTCAAAATAAAATAGAAAAGACCAAGAATAATTCCGGCAATTATGCATATAATTAACGCAACTCCCCATATTTGAATTTTCTTTTTCGATTTATGCGGACGCTGTGCCGAAAGAATTTCGGTTTTTTTAAATTTAGCCATTATACACTCTTACTGGAAATGAATAGGTGCGACTTTCTTTTACATCAGAAATAGTGAACACAATAGTATAATCCCCCTGTTTTTTCCATTCGTGTGAAACCAAGACACTTTCCCCATTCAATACCTTCCCCCTTTCCGTAATTCCATCGGCCCAATCAATTGAATAATTTACCTCTCTATTTATCGAAAATGCGAGCGGAGTGTTTATTTTTGTGATAATTGCCGCAAAAGGAGGCGGTAAAACAAAATTTGAACCCACTGCAGCCTGTGTGGTAGTACTATTCACGCCACCTGATAATATAACCGCCTGTGGAGAAGAATTTATGTTTGAACCTCCTCCAGAAGAATTTTGACTGGCGGTTATTTTTTCTCCAATAAGAGAACTCCCAAAATCCGAAATTGAGTTTCCAATGGAAGAAATAATGGACCCAGTCTTTTCTTTTACAAAAGTTCCAATTTTTTCTCCCGTCGTTGTCTGTACTTCTGATAATTTTTCCTTCGTATTTTGTACCGCCTCAACCGCAATGCCCTTTACTTTTCCCACCGCATTATCAGTATTTTCATTCCCCCACCAATTTGTATAAGCATAATATCCTCCATAAATAAGTAATCCAACAATTGCAACTCCAATTAAAATCTTTCCAAGATTTCCCATATATGCTTATTGTAGCAAAAAACAGAACCCGCAGATAACCTACGAGTTCATACTCTGAAAACTTTATGGACTTTTGATTTTATAAACTACACCACCTCCGCTTGATAACAACCTTCACAATATACAATTTCTGGTCTTTTTGGGGAATAACTCGTCTCAAATTCATTGGGACAAGGCTTGTCCCCATGCTCATGGACTGTGGTATTCTTGTACCCCTGTGGTGAGCTTGTCGAACCACACATACACTGCCTCTTCCAGAGTTTCAGAGGGTTTCGTTGGGAGAGACGTTCATAATGACGACAGTTGGGACAGAGTCTGGGGAGTGGGAGTTTCATCCTGCGATAGAACTCAAGCTCTTGAGGGATGATTTTGAAGGCTGTGGTGCACTGATGAGTGCATTTTCCTTCGTGTTGGCATTGGATGATCTCATGTGTGATGGAATCAGGAACATCAGTGATGGAGTCAGGGAGGTCTTCTGTCTTCATGGTTGGGATATATCCCTTGGTGTCAGGATCTCTCCATATATATCCTTGTGACAGTGCCTCATTTTTGGTCAAGGGGAAATATTCTTGGGCAATGGTTTCATTGTATGCAAAGGGAGAGAGCTCGGGGGGGAAGAACTCACCATATCTGTAGGTTCTGCCTCTCTGGTCGATGTAAGGCATGTCGTCCATGTGAGCCTTAATCTTCTTGAGGAGTACTTCGTACTCCTCCTTGGTGTACTGCTTATTCAGGATGCAATATTGCTTGTTCCTGAGGCCTATGCAGGCGAAGAGATTGGAAGAACTGGAACACCAATCAGTATATTGAGATTCACGAAGTACATCTGCGCTGGCAAAAAATTTTATATTAGAACTTGTTTTTCCCCCGACAATTCCGTTATAAACCATTTCACTCCCCTCTCCACAACTAAAAACGTATCCAATGTCTTTTGCTTTCATGACACGGATGCTATGCATGACGTTTTCCGAATCGTATACACTATACGAGTTTCTAACGTTCTTGCAATTAGATAGATAATTTCCAGTACAATCGATAGTCTTCACAATGTCACCATATTTATGGACAGTGTTTAACACCAAATTAGAGAAATTATTTTTTAATGCATTTCTTCTTTTAAAACTTCCACCATCGGTATCAGAAATCGCTTTCTTATAGTCTTCTCTCAATAATTGTTTCCCATAGAAAACAAACTGTTTATTCCGCAAATTCGCCGACATAAAACAATTTTGACAGTTAACGCAATCATATAAATAAGACGATTCGGCGCAATCCCGACAATCCAAGAGAAACTGAGAGTTATAACAATGATCAGAATTGAAACCTTCATATATTAATTCCGAGTTTTTTAACATCATTGAATCTACCACATCTTTAGACCAATCAACAATGAATGAGTAGAGAACATTTTCTCCAGTGGATACAGAGTATGCTAAAAGCACATTTTTCGTATTTCTGGTGTAGTTGGTAAAATCGCAGTTTATGCTTGTGCCATATTGAAGTACTGAAGCCCGCGGAACTTTTCTTTGAACTTCAATAAATTGAGTAAAAAAGTCTTTTGTAAAATCAAAATTTCTTCCAAACGATAATGGGTCCCAATTATCCGAAATCCAACATTTATGGCAAAAAACTGAAAATAGACTGTCTTTCTGATACATTGAAAGTGTTTTCTCTTTACATAGGTCACATTCGCGCCAATATAAAGATCTTTCATTTCTCCATGTCATTCTTTCTGCAGTGCTACATTCCGGGCACCATGTCGGTGGTGGTACGCTGATTTTTTTATAGAACTGAAAATCCTCATCTTCAATGATAAATTCATTCTTACAGTTTTGACAAACCTTAACTTGACTGTCCATAGTTATTTATCTTCCTTCGGCCATCCCTACGGGAGATGTATCGAAGGTATAGAGATCCGCCCTGGGCGGAAAATTCTGATATTGTTTTATCCCCTGTTTATCCATGACTTTTACTAATAAATTCTACAATTGGTAGAGTAACTACATATTAGTATATTTCCCTGCCAATAGTTTATTTTTGTTATTTTGAGTTTAGAATTTATTTAGAAGTTGGTTATTAGTAATTTATAATTTACTAATTAGTGTTTATTTTATTTCTTTTTTTCCTATATACGGCTGTAATACCTCTGGAATGCGGATTGTTCCCTCTTTTGTTTGGTAGTTTTCCATAATTGCGAGAATGGGACGTTGTGAAAATGCGGTGCCATTTAATGTGTGAATAAACTTCGGTTTTTCCCCCTTTTCCTTTGGCCGATATTTTATATTCAATCTTCGCGCCTGAAAATCGGTGCAGTTTGATGTTGAATGCGTTTCTCGATAAACATTCTGCGAAGGAAACCACGCCTCAATATCGTATTTCGCCGCCGCAACATTTCCAAGATCACCGCTACACATCTCAATCACACGATATGGAAGTTTTAATGCCTGCATGAGGTTCTCTTCAAGCGAAAGGAGAAATTTGTGTTCCTCTTGAGAGTCCTCTGGCTTACAAAAACTGAACATCTCTATTTTATCGAATTGGTGCACACGAAGAATTCCTCTCGTATCTTTTCCATAACTCCCCGCTTCCCGGCGAAAACACGTTGAAAACGATACATAACGTTTTGGAAGTTCTTCTTCGCTTAACACGTCTCCCATGTGAAACGGCCCTACCGATTGTTCTGAAGTTCCCACGAGATATAATCCATCTTTTTCAAAAAAATATGTTTCTTCCATATCTTCCCGTCGGTCCACATATCCCATCGCCTGCATTGTTTTTTCTTTTACAAACACCGGAGGAATCACCGGAATAAATCCATGGGGAGTAAGGGTATCCATTGCGAGTTTAATAAGTGCGAATTCAATGAGCGCAACATCACCCATTAAATACCCAAAACGAGATCCTGACACCTCTCCCGCTTTTTTTACGTTGATAAATCCGAGTGCCTCGCCAAGTTCAAGATAATCTTTTGGCTGAAAATCAAATGTTGGTATATTGCCAACTTCCCGAAGCACTTTATTCCCCGATTCATCGGGACACACAGGAACTCCCTCAAGTGGTGGATTTGGAAACTTGCGGAATATTTCTTCTCGTTTTTTTTCAAGTTCTTCCCTTTCTGCAGAAACTTCAACAACACGCTTTTTCAAAATTTGCGCCTTTGAAAGGAGATCTTCGCTTTGTGCCTTCCCTAATTCCTTACTTACTACATTTTGTTCCGACTTTAATTGATCAAGTGCGGCGGTTTTTGTTCTCCACTCTGTATCGAGACGCAAAAATTTGTCGACAAGTTTTGGATCGACGCTTTTTTTCCCAAGAATCTTTTTTGCCTCTTCAGTATTTTCCCGAATAAAATTTACATCTAACATAGATTTATTCTTTTTTCTTCATAAGCGGGAAAACGACTGTCTCCCGTATTGGCCGCCCCATTAACACCGCGAATAAGCGCTCAGACATACCAAATCCGGCAGCCGGTGGCATCCCATATTCCAATGCCTCAATAAAATTTTCATCAATCATTTGTGCTTCATCATCTCCTCCTTCGCGTAATTTCATCTGATCTTCAAATCGAGCACGCTGATCACGTGGATCATTTAATTCAGAAAACCCCTTTCCAAGTTCAGTACCCATTGCAAGAATCTGAAAGCGCGCAACACGATTTTTGTCTTTTTCCAAACGTTTTGCGAGTGGCTCTATTTCCACAGGCGGATCAATAAGAAAACATGGTTGGATTAAATGCGGACGAACGGCTTTCTTATATATAAGATCAATAATTCTTCCCTTCTGAAAATGCGGTTCAATAAAAACGCCAAACTCTTTTGCTTTTTTTCTTAGTTCCTCCTCTGTTGCTGACTGTAAATCAATTCCTGTTTCTTTTTTAAAAACCTCATAGTAGTTAACCTTGGGCCACGAGACTCCCCAGTCAATATCGGCATCCTGGATTCTCATGCTGAGTGTTCCAAAAAGTTTTTGTATCACTTCTTTATACATCGCCTCGATAAAACGCATCATATCATCATAGTTTTCGTAAGCGCTGTAACACTCCATTTGCGTGTAATCCTGAAGATGTTCCCGATCAATTCCCTCATTTCTAAAAATCCTTCCGATTTCAAATACCTTTTCAATGCCTCCTACAAGCATTTTCTTTAATGGAAGTTCAAGTGAAATACGCAAATAAAAATCCTCATCAAGCGCATTATGATGTGTAATAAATGGACGCGCCTCAGCTCCTCCTGGTACTGGTTCAAGTACCGGCATTTCCACCTCGAGATAATTCTCTTTTTTTAAATAATTCCGGATTGTTTCCCAAAACAAAGTTTTTTTTCTGAAAAGTTCCTTTGTGTCTTCATGTAATAAAAGATCAAGATAACGGCTTCGCAAAAGTATCTCAGTATCTTCAAGCCCATACCACGTTGTCGGCACCGGTCGTAATGATTTTGCAATAATACGAGCACTATTTACCAATAAACTCTTTTCCCCTCTTTTTGTCTCATATGGTATCCCATGAGCTTCAATGAAGTCTCCACTATCAAACGTTTTCTGAATAAAGGAAAAATTCCCTATCTCTTTTTCGTTGAATACAAATTGTAATTTTCCCGATTCATCCGCGACATCAGCAAAAAAAATCCCTCCTTGATCTCGAAGTGCGAATATTCTTCCAACAAGTGAAAGCTTTTTTTTCTCTTTCAAAAATAATTCAAAATCAGCCAATACTTCTTTTATATGATGCGAGCGCTTCACTACCGCAGGAAACGCCGAGACGCTTGTTTCATACTCTAAACACTTCTTTTCACGATCATGTAAGATTTCCTCGAGCATACCAGGGAGTAGAAACTCAATTATATCTTTTCACATTCAACGACTTTATGTTCTGCATATAATTTATATAATCTCTTAAAGTTTTTATAAGTACCTGCACACTGCATAATTGAGTTTTCCCTGCCCGCGGTAGGCGGGGCTCCTCAGTATATAAAAACTACTCTATCGCTAATATACGACACGAAACCTCACCTTTTGGGGTAACGAAAACCACAATATCCCCAGCCTTTTTTCCTAAAAGACTGTGTCCAATAGGGGATGTATTTGAAATAAACCCATTTGATGGATCAGCTTCATTTGAGCCTACAATAGTATATACGGCAGTCTCTTTATTTTTCTGAACCTTTACTTTTGAACCAATGCGTACGGAATCAATCCCGCTTGATTTCTTGATAATTGATGAATGACGAAGAAGTTCGTCAAGTTGAGCAATCTTTTGCTCAAGCCTCGATTGCTCTTCTCTGGCCTCTTGGTATTCTGAATTTTCAGACAAATCCCCAAGTTCCTTTGCATGCTTAAGGCGATCAGCAACCTGCCCTCTCCCTAGAGTTTTTAACTCATCAAGCTCCTTTTGAAGCTCCTCATACCTTTCTTTTGTGAGATATACTATTTCCATCCCGTTAATGACAGGAAACAATTGTGTTTCCGTATACTTTTTTATATATTTCGTACCTTTTTATTTTATTATTCATAGTCTCTAATATAACCCATAATCCCTGTTTTTGAAAAAATATCATTAACGGGATCCATATATTTATTTTTTTAATCGATTTTCATAATACCACAGGAAAATATCCTTCGCTACTGGTATGGTGTTCAGACTCCCCTCCCTGGCGTTTTCAACAAGAACGAGAAGTGCAATCTGTGGATTCTTAAATGGAGCATATCCAACAAAAAATGCATTCACTTTCGAGTTATTTTGTATCTGTGCGGTTCCTGTTTTTGCCGCCACTTCAAATGGGAGAAGGTTTAATGAGTGTGCGGTACCATATGATTCAGACACAACTCCACGCATTCCAATTTGTGCATCCGGCAAAAATTTTGAAATTTGTTCTTTCAGGTCATTTAAAACTTTCATTGGTATTTCTTTTATCTTATTTCCTTTCTCATCAATTATCTCTTTCGCGATGCGAGGTTCATAGAGAATTCCACCGTTGGCGATTACAGAAATATAATTTAAGAGCTCAATAGGAGTAACCATAAAATCTCCCTGCCCAATCGCAACATTATAGGTATCTCCCAAACGCCATGGTTCCCCCCGTTCTTTCTCCTTCCATGTTGGATCGGGAAGAAATCCTTGTCCCTCTCCAATAAGATCAATATTCGTCTTTTTATCAAGATTAAACTTTTGCCACCATTCTTTTAATTTTAATATTCCAATCCCCTTTTGACTTTCAAATCCACCCGTCACCTCATAAAAATAAATATTGCTTGATTTTGCGAGCGCAGAATGAACATCAATCCATCCATTTGGTTTCCAATCCAAGAAACGTCCGGGTTGTGAGGGATTATAGGGATTTGGAATTTCTATATATCCTGCAGAATATATTTGTTTTTTCGGATCAATTACCCCTTCAGTAAGAGCGGCCACAGCAACGAGAGGTTTTATTACTGAACCTGGATTGTATACTCCACTCACTGCACGATTAAAAAGTGGTTTCGATTGACTTGTAAGTGCTTCCTTTAAGTTTTTTGAATCGAATCCAGGTACGCTCACTAATCCAAGAATCTCTCCATTTTGTGGATTCATTGCAATCGCCGCACCACTATCTCGCCCTAGAGAAGTAAGCGCATCCTTAAGGCGCGTATACATATACTTTTGGAGTTCTGCATCTATAAATGTATAAAGCGCAGAACCTGGTTCTGGTTCTTGTACCGAACGTTCTTCTTCTACCTTCCCTTTTGCGTTTCTGAAAAACACCTCCTTCCCGTTATTCCCTCTCACATATCCATCATAAAATGCCTCGAGACCGGCACGCCCTATCTTATCATCAACGAAAAGATTGGGGTTATTTTTTAGATCATTGGTATTTACGAGACCCGTATATCCAAGCACGTGGGAAAAAATGAATGGATATTCATATATTCTTTTAAATGTAGGTTCAATATATATTCCTTTGAGATCCAATGCAGAAAGTGCAACTACCTGTTCATGCGATGCATCATCAAGGAGGAGTAGATTTTCACCCTGACCCCAATCCTTCTCCTCAATCATTTTTTTTAATTCTAAAAAATCCATACCCGCAAAAGTCGCAACATTCTCCAATGCTTTCAATCTCAGAGTATAATCTTCAGGAAAGTCATGAGGAGAAATAAACACACGAATTGCGGGCTCATTTCTCAAAAGTGGCTTTCCAAATCTGTCAAAAATGATACCTCGTGGAGCAGGCTGTATTTTAATGTCACTCATATTCGTTACCGCACGATTATAATAAAAATCCCCCTCCTTCACGTTAATATAAAAAAACTGCCCGAGAGTCACTAAAAAAATCAATATAATACAAAAAAACACCCACCGAAACACCTTGTCAGTCAACGGAATCTCCAAAAAATCTTCTTCAGTCACTTGGTCTGTGAGTATATCTTCCAAATTTAATATCTTTCGCGACATATATTATCGAAGTACTTTTCCAGTTTTTTTAAACGAGATCCATATAATAATCCCCACTATAATATTCATACAAAGTTCAATAATATACACTCCCAAAAATAAAGAAATAAATTTTGAAATTGCACCCTGATATGATCCCATAGAGACAAACAAAAAGGATAGTATGTAAAAAATAATAGTGGAACACACAATGGAAAAAATAAAATCAATAAGAGAATTGCCAGTAAGAAATCTTTTTATAATATATATAAACAAGATAGCGAGGCAAAGAGCAATACTCGAAATAATCCAAAATGGGGCATAGAAAAACGTAAATATACAATAAAGAATCGCACAAAAAGCAAAAAACAGAAAACGAAAACGCAAAAAAGGAAAAAGAAGGAAAAATAATAAAATAAAATTAGGAGTTATCCCAAATATCGTTATTACTCTGAAGTATTGAATAATAAAAATTACAACAAAACAAGACAAGAAGATAAGAAACATTTTTGTATGTTCTTCAAAATTTTTTTTCATCATTATGGAAAATCTACAATAACCAATACCGTGTTCAAAAATTCAATTTTATAAGGAACTTTTAACGCAGATTTTTTCCACGCATCATTTGCGTTTTTATTTATTTCGGAAACCGTACCCAAAAAGGCACCCATTGGGAAATCGGAAACGCCATTTGTCACCTTATCTCCAAATGAAACATCCTCGTCTATGGGAATAAGATCTATTCGTGGGGTTGGACCCCCATTTAATACCGCTTTTACCATTTCCTTTCCGATATTCACGCTTATTTTCCACTCGGGACTAAAAATTGTCTCCACCTCGCTTTGTGTTTTTTTTACATTTTTTATTTTTCCCAAAAGAATTCCTTCTTTCACCATAACCGGCATCCCCACCCTCATTCCCTCATCTAATCCAATGTCAATAATAATAGATGCCGCATCATTAAATGGATATTCTGAATACACGCGGGCAATCTTATAGTGATACTGCTCTTTTTTTTCACGAACAACAGTGAGAGATGCGAGTTGTTGTTTTAGACTTTCATTTTCAAGCGAAAGATCTTGAATCGTATGTTGTTTTGAAAACAATGAACCTATAAACGCCCGCCCGTCGTGTAAAAATGTTGCAATATCACGATGTGCCACAATAAGCACAACAAGTATGCATAAAATAAAAAGAAAAAAAAGAAAAAACTTGAAAAAGTTTTTCATAGTGTATAAATATTCCCCTTCATCATCGCTCTATATATTTCCTAATTTTATATTAGAAAAATTATTAAGAACGTGCTCATATTTCTCAAAGTTTTCCGCAATCAATCCAGTCCCACGGGCAATACTTGTGAGCGGTTCATCGACAATCCACACCGATACCCCAATCTCTTTTTCAAATAACTGATTGATTCCGCGAAGCAAGCTTCCCCCTCCACAAAGATAGATTCCATTTCGATAAATGTCACCCACAAGCTCCGGCGGAGCACCCTCAATTAAATCCTTGAGTGCCTCGGTAATGGCTTTAAGAGGACGCGATATCCACAAACGCACCTGTGTATCACGTAATGAAAGTTCCCTTGGTAACCCCGACAAAACATCTCTCCCCCGTATGGCAATCTCAAGGCGCTCTCCTAGTGGCACTGCCGATCCAAGTCCAATTTTTATATCTTCCGCAGTTGGTTCACCAATATTCAACTTCAGTTCTTCACGAACCGCCTTCATAATTTCCTGATTGAGATAATCGCCACCAATCTTTAGTCGTTTTGAGACAACAATTCCATTCATAGAAATAATCGCTATATCAGTTGTTCCTGCCCCCATATCAACAATGAGAAATGCAGTAGGACGATTAATATCAAGTTGACTTCCAAACGCCGCTGCGAGTGGTTGTTCAATGAGATAGACGTGTGACGCCCCTGATTCTTTAAGAAGATCTTCCACTGACTTCCGTTCCACCTCAGTAAGATTTGTGGGAACGCTCACAATCATTTTTGTGATAAGTGAATACGGAAATTTTTCATTTTTCAAAAAACGTTGAATCATTTCGCGTGCCATATCGAAATCAGCAATCACTCCATGCATAATCGGTCGAAGTGCCGTAATATGCGCAGGAGTTCGAGAAAGCATGCTTTTTGCCTCCGTCCCGTGAGCAACTACCCTATTCGTGCGGTTGTTGAACGCAACAATCGAAGGTTCATTCACCATAATTCCCTTCTTCTCCAAATAAATTTGTGTAGTGTCTGTTCCCAAATCAATGCCTATATTTTTTTTGATTATCATAATTATTTTTGTATATGTGTGATGAAATCTTCTATTGTCATCAACTTCGATTCCTTTTCAGATCTCTTCTTCACCTCGATTTTCCCCTCTTTCATAGTTTTCTCACTTACAATGATGCGCCACGGAATTCCAATAAGATCGGCATCGGAAAACTTTTCACCAGCAGACATCTTTTTTCGATCATCATACAACACATCAACTCCTGACGCACTAAGTCTTTCATACACCTCGTCGGCAAATTTTTCAAGTTTTTCATTCACTTCACCAATCGCGAGGATGTGCGCATAAAAAGGAGCCACCTGTTCCGGCCACATAATTCCTTTTTCATCATGAAATTTCTCCACAATTGCCGCCATCGTGCGACCAACGCCAATTCCATAACATCCCATATAATACGGCTTTTCTGTCCCATCCTCATCACGATATACGGCTCCTTTCATAAGATCTGTGTAGTGATACCCAAGCTGAAATGTATTCCCCACCTCAATTCCCCGTCCCTCTATGAGCCGACTTCCATTTTCCGCACTATCTCCCGATTTCGCCGTAGTGATATCGGCAAGCAATTCGCATGTAAAATCTCTCCCATAATTTACATTTGTAGAATCGGTAGTTTCTTCCTTCTGTCCCCCGATTAAATTCCGGGCATCGTGCAATACAATATCTCCAATATATCGTGCACCCTTATGTCCCCAACAATGTACATACCCATGTTTTGTCCCTAACTTTATAAGATCCGCATCTTCAGCCGGTTCTAACTGCCCCACCACATGAAGGACATGCTCAAGTTTATTTTGATTCACTTCCAAATCACCGGTTACAACCGCGATAATAATTTCTCCATTCACGCGATTTTTATACACCACATTCTTGAGGAAGTTATTTTTTTCTTTTTTGTAATGTTTCACATTATCATCCATCGTCTGCACCCACTCCGGTTGATCAATAATTTCAAATGGCAACATTTCCGCTCCTCCATTTGCCGGATTTCTCTTGAATTTTGCAACGTCTTCATGTGCCGCGTATGTTTTATCTTCGGTGACAAAATATTTACTTTCGCCAATCTCCGACTCTGAAATAAATTCGTGGCAATACTCCCCTCCGATATACCCATTATCGGACTCAACAACCGTCGTCGGAAGCCCCATGCGTTCAAAAATTCTCGTATACATCTGCTTCATCTTCTCATATTCCCCTCTAAAATTTTCTTCGTCTCTATGAAACGAATATCCATCTTTCATAATAAATTCGCGGACACGCAACAATCCCCCACGCGCACGAAGTTCGTCGCGAAATTTTGGAGAGAATTGGTATAAATGGAACGGAAGATCTTTATAACTTATCTCATATTTACGCACTAAGTCGACAAACATTTCTTCAGCGGTACCCCCTAACGCAAATTCCGATCCGCGTCGATCTTTCACTTTCATAAGTTCAAACCCAGTCGTATTCGTGCGGTTCGTTTCTTTCCACAACTCAACTGGATGTAAAATTGGCGAAACCATTTCCTGTGCTCCCCCATTATCCATTTCTTCTCTGATAATCGCCATGATTTTATGCTGTACTCTCTGTCCGATGGGAAGAAAATAATAGCGCCCCGCAACAGACTCTTGGATATATCCCGCCTGCTTCAAAAACCGCGCAGAAATGACCTTATCCTCTTCGGAAAATGTCTTTGTGGTCTTCAAAAAATAATGTGATTGGCGCATGTATTTATTACTTGTATCCTACCAAAAGTGAGGATATGTGACAACTATACACAAAAGATTTCTTGCGCTTCCGGACAAAAGACAATATCTTATGTATAAATATAGAAAAAAAATTGACACTGCTTCCATTTTGGAAAACAGTGTCAAAATATCAATTCAAAAACATATCCCACTGTTATGCTATAACATAACAGCCCCCATCCATCTCCTGTGACTACTTGAAAAGTTTTGTGACATCTTGGAATGTCACAAAAAGCATAAGCGCAATCAAAAGCACAAAGCCCGCCAAATTTACATACGATTGAGCGCGAAGCGACACGGGACTTCTTTTTATTTTTTCGATGATAAGCATTAATACGCGTCCCCCATCAAGTGCGGGAAATGGCAATAAATTCAATACCGCCAAATTTATTGAAATAAGCGCGAGTAATTGAAGAAAATATATAAACCCAATATCAGTCGCTTGTTTTGCAATTACCACAATTCCCACTGGACCCGCAACGTTCTTTACCGTCTCGGGTGCTGAAAATATTTTTACGATAAGGTCGAAAAAACCGAGAGTCGTCATTCTTATAATATCCCAGGTATACGTGGCTCCATACCATAAACTTTCAAAAAAACCTTTTTGTTCAACACCTGATTCGCCCAATCCCAATCCAAGTGAGCCCTGTCCTTCAGGAGGATTTACTCTTCCCCGAAGTGTTTTTTCCACTATCTCCTTTCCTCTTTGGAGGGTAAGTGTAATATCGTTTTTTCCCGCTTCTTTTACGAGACCGATAAAATCTTTCGTCTGAATGGGATCCTCAAGTGTTTTTGTATCATAGACAGCCTTTATGATGAAATCATTTGTTTTTATATCCGCTTTTGCCGCCGGAGAATCCGAAGATACGTCAATAATAGTAAGTTTTGTTGGTACCCCCACCATAAATACGGCGCTGAAAATAATCCATCCCGCAATGATGTTCATAGAAACCCCCGCCACAAGAACAATCACTCTCTTCCACACTTTCTGTGAAGAAAAATTCGATGAACTATTTTTTTCTTCACTTTCCTCTTTTTTTTCTTTATCTTCGCCATCTTCACCAACTATTTTTACAAATCCACCAAACGGGAGTGCATTCACGCTATAGGTCGTCCCCTTATATTTCTTACCAAAAATCCTTGGGGGAAACCCTATTCCAAACTCTTCAACCCCAATCCAAAAAAATTTTGCACTCGCAAAATGTCCAATTTCATGCACAAGTATGAGCACTGAAAGACCCACAATAATAAGTACAATATCCATCCCGTTAATAATAGGAAACATAAACGTTTCCGTACACTTTTTGTTTACACATACCGGCCCTTTCTTTTTTATTTTTTATAATTAAATATATTAAATCAACTTTCATGTTTAAAAGTTATTATTAACGGGATCCATAAATTATTCCTGTATTTCTTTTATTTTTTCTTCAAGCAATGCCTCTATTTCTTCATTTATCTTCTCAGTTATTTTTTGAACGTCTTCACGTTCCTTAAATTTTTCATCTTCCGTTATCTCTTTTTCATTCAGCCGTTTTTCAACATCTTTATTCGCCTCATCTCGGACGTGACGGACCTCTATCCGATATTGTTCCGAAATTTTTTTCACATGCTTTATAAATTCATCTCTTCTCTCCTTACTCAACTCGGGAAGAAATACGCGAACCGTGTTTCCCTCAACTTGTGGGGATAACCCTAGTTGTGAAGACTCAATTGCCTTCGAAACAAGTCCCACCGCTGATGAGTCCCATACTTGCACATGCAACTCCCGCGGGGGGGTTACTCCTACCGATCCGACATGCTTTATGGGAACAAGTTGGCCATAATATGAAACTTTAATATCCTCGAGCAAGCCCGCGCTTGGACGATTAGTACGAATCCCCGCTATTTCTTTTTTGAACGTCTGAACAATTTCCTCCGCTTGTTTTTTAAATTCTTCAATCATGTTTCTTATCAATTATATATTGTACACTTTTTAACTGAAGTTTGGGATTTACGTTGTATCGCTTCACGAGTGAAAGGCGATCGAGAAGCCAAGAAATCTTTTTTGAGTTTTTTATTGCACCCTTTGCCCGAAGTTCAAATATATTCCGCTCAATAATACTCTCTGGTGTTTCCTCTTCTTTCTTTTTTGCTTTTTTTTCTTCGACTAAATTTACTGCTCTTCCGATTCTCCCAAATGATTCCCCTGCTATCTCCTTTGCGCGCTTTGCCGAAATTTTATATTGCTCCAGAAGTACATGCTCAACCTCTGCATCCGAAAGACGGGGAAAATATTCTTTCGTAAATCGGGAAAGAAGGGGTGGAAAAAATGACTCGGTACTTTGTGAAATAAAAATAAGTAATGCGTGAACGGGTGGTTCTTCTACAACTTTCAAAAGTGCGCTCGCTGCTTCTTCGGTGAGTGCTTCCGCACAATCGATAATTGCGATGCGCTTTGAGGAAATAAACGGTTTCTGGAACAAAAATTTCTTTACCCTTCTCATTTCATCGATCCCAATAGTTCCTTTTTCGTCTGGAGAAAAAATAGTTGAATCAATACGTGCTTTTTCCGAAATAGTAAATTCTCCCGATTCTAGAAAATTTGCGAACATGAGGGCAAATGTTTTTTTTCCGACTCCCTCATCCCCAAAAAAAAGATATGCGTGACGCAACACATGATTCTGGGCAAGAGTTTCGAATCGATGACGCTTATCTTCGTATCCAAAAAACATACGATTATGATCTCTTATTGAGTAGTGTCCTCTTATACACCTCAAGGTGATTTAAAATAATAGCAGTTCCTTTTGCAACACAGAAAATCGGTTCTTCCGCGACATATGCAGAAACACCAAGTGAACGCTTCAAAAATTCATCCAAGTCTCTCAACTGCGAACTTCCCCCCGAGAGAATAATCCCCTTTTCCATAATATCTGCCGCAAGTTCAGGGGGAGTCACATTAAAAACAGATTGAATAGAATTTACAATATCCACAAGATGCCCATTAATTGCCTCCGCTACCTCATTTGAATTAATATTCAAATCTTTCGGCAAACCAGATGAAAGGTCTCTCCCGCGGATTTTCATCTCCGTTTTTGCACGGTTAGGAATTGCGGTGCCGATATTAATCTTTATATTTTCTGCAGTTCCCTCTCCAATCGCCAATCCATATTTTTTCTTTATATATTCGGCGATCGACTGATCGAATCTATTTCCCGCAACACGAAGGCTTGCCCATGCCACGATTCCACCGAGTGAAATCACTGCAACCTCAGTGGTTCCTCCTCCGATATTTACAATCATATTCCCTTCCGAAGAATGAATCGGGATTCCGGCACCAAGCGATGCGAGAAGTGGCTCCTTTACCAAATATACTTCTTTTGCCCCCGCTTCTTTTGCGGCATTCATCACCGCACGATACTCGGTCGAGGTGATACCCGCAGGAACCGAAATAACGACCTCCGGACGAAACACATTGAAATTTCCAATGCTCCGTGAAATAAAATAATGAAGCATTGCTTGGGTCACATAATATTCGGCGATCACTCCATCTTTTAATGGCTTATATGTCACAATATCATCCGGCGTTCGCCCCACCATTTCTTTTGCCTCCGCACCAACCGCAAGTACCGCATTATCAGGTTTTCGAAGCGCAACAACAGTCGGCTCATTAATAACAATCCCCTTGTCGGGTAAAAAGACGAGGGTGTTTGTCGTGCCGAGATCTATGCCTATTTTTCTTACAAACATGTTTTATATCTTCCTTCTCCAATACTCTAATATCGAAATGGTGTAAAATCAAGCATAGGGTTTGCAGATATATCCTTAAAATGATATACCGATAAGGATCACACGCGCATTAATGGAGAAAAAAAGAAGAAAAATTTTATATTACGCATTTATTGTTCTATTTATATTAGGAAGCGCCTACCTTGTTCTCATCACACAAGGGTTTGCCATTAACTGGAAAAAATTTACCGTAGTGAAAACAGGTGCAATTTATGTGCGTTCAATCCCGATAAATGCCGAAATCTACATAAATAAAAAACAATATAAGTCCGAAGACGGAATTATAAGCCGAGGAACACTTATAAAAAATCTGAAGCCGGGAATATACGAAGTAATTATAAAAAAGGATGGATTTTCTCCATGGACAAAAAATATTTCTGTGGAAAAAAGTATGGTCTCTTCTGAGAGTTTTATAAAGCTTTGGGAAAAAAATCCAAAAACAGAAGAAATAGCTTCAAGCTCAGTAAAGGATTTTTGGGTAACCGATAACGGGGTTCTCATACAGAATAATGTAGGAAATATACGTATTGACGACAACATAATAAGAGGAAATGAAATTGTTAATTATTCAATAAAAACCGGAGAAATAATTACAAAAGACAAAAACAAAAATCTTTTTTTTATCGACCTCACAAATCCAAATGTCTCAACAAACATACAAGAATTGTTTAATTCACTGAAACAGCGCGAATTAAAACTCCCTGGGATGGTGAAAATCCTTACCGCATTTCCCCATCCGTTTAGTCGCTCAAAAGTAATTGTCGCAACGAAAACCTCCCTCTATATTATTGACTTAAAAAAAGTATCCATAGAAAAAATCCTTGAAACAGAGGGCATAATTGAAACATTTCTCGATAATGCCCGTATATTTGTGGAGAATGAAGGGGGAAATGTCGCAATGGTAAACCTTCTTATAAAGAATGATCCAGAAATTATGTATACCTCTTCAACTGAGATGCGCGCCCCGATCATAAACAATTCATATCTGTTTTTTATAGGGAAAAAGAACACTCTTTTCAGTTACGACCGCGCGACAAAAAGCACTTCAATAGTGGCAGAGAAAGTAAAATATTTTTCCCTGAGTCCAGAAGAAAAAAGAGTGGGCGTCATATTTGAAAACGGGACATTGGGAATAATATATGTCGCCAACTATTCCGGAAATATGATAATGGAAAAAGGAACGATGCATCCACTTGTGTTAAATAATGGCCCCGAACGTGCAAATTTTGAATCTATCGAGTGGCTCCCTGGATATCCAAATCATCTCATTGCCTCAACAAAAAACAGCGTATGGGCCATCGAAGCAAACGAAAGAAATCCCCAAAATGCCATATTACTCTCTCAAAACATAAAAAAATATACCCTACGGGGCGATTTTTATTTCCTTGATACAGGCGGCGATCTAAAAACAGTTACATATTAATCACCGTACCTGAGTACCCGAATTTACCTCCCTCTCCGGAGTAACAAGCGCAAAATGTTCATTGTCTCCTGCGGCAAGCAACATTCCCCTACTTTCTTCTCCCATTAACTTTCTCGGCTCAAGATTTGCCACAATAACAATAAGCTTCCCGATGAGCTCTTCGGGAGAATAATATCTTTTGATTCCCGCGACAATCTGGCGCGGTTCTCCCTCCACATCGAGAGAAAGTTTTATGAGTTTTTCCGATGCCTCAATTGCTTCGGCAGTTGTTATTTTTGCAACACGTAGATCAAGTTTTTCAAAGTCTGAATATGTGATGTTCTGTTTCTGTTCGTTATTTTCCATAAATTAATTTTCATTAGTATATCGCAAATCTCTTCTAGAAACAATCAAAAAAATCCTTCCGATTTTAACACGTGTAAAACTCTCCGTATCCTTTTTTCATTTATTCCTATTTTTCTCGATATAAAACCAGGTGTTGCTTCTTTTTGGGATAGTAATATTCTCAAAATTTTTCCTCGGAGTTCTCGCTTCGATCCTGTAAAGGAGCTTTGTTTTTTATAATGCTTACTTTTAATATTTGGATTTTCCTTTTCTTCTTTTCCCAAAAATGCCCCATAATCCATAAGCGCATAATACCACTCCCTCGGATTTTTCTTATCAATGGTTATTTTTATATACTCAAGTATTTCTTTATCAGAAACACTTGTCTTCGATGAAAAAAATTGATGTATATATACCCTCCGTATGTTTGTCTCTATAAATACTGACGGAATATTAAATGCAAGGGCGCAGACAGCACCGGCTGTTCCAGCGCCAATCCCAGGAAGTTTTTTTAAAGTCTCTTCATCTTTAGGAATTCGGCCATTGTATTCTTTTACAACAATCTCGCTCGTGTGTTTCAAAAACAACGCCCGTCGATTATAGCCAAGTCCCTGCCATACGCGAAGTACATCAAAAATGCGGGCTCGAGCAAGAACGCGTATATTTGGAAATAAAGAGAGAAATTCTTTGTATTTTGCTCGTACCCGTTCTGTGTGCGTCTGTTGCAACATCATTTCGGAAACAAGAATGTGATACGCATTTTTTGTCTTCCGCCATGGAAAATCCCTTTTATTCTTTTTATAAAATTCCCAAATTTTCTTTCTAAACAAATATATTTCTTTTTTTTCTAGCATATATACAACGAAAAAGAGATCGGAATCACCGACCTCTTTAGGGTATCACGGACAACATAATAGCTCTACACTTGTGGAGTCGTTGGTGGTTCTATCACATCTTTCTTTGTATTCACGCCAATAAGTGTATAGAGAAAACAAAATCCTGTCATTGAGGTGATAATGAGAAGGAGGCCAATCACAAAAAGAACGATAGATAACACCGAACTTGTCGCATAGAAAAATACCCCTAAATAGATAACAACAAGTCCAAGAATACCTCGAACAATTTTATCTACGGTTCCTACATTTTTTTTCATAACAACAAAAAAATAATACGACCTTTTTCATTGTTCAGTATACCACAAAGCCCCCACATGAATGGGGGCTTTTCACTATCCGCGAACAGCATTCGATGCGGAGTCTCTATTTCTTTTTTTTCTTTACGACTTTCTTTGTTTTCGTTGCCTTCGTTGCTTTCTTTTTCATTTCAATTATATTTATTTTTTAATGTTCGACCTTTTCATATATCATCCGCGGTGATATATGATACGCAATATAAAATTATATAGTGTGTCACGTTCATTCACATCAGAAAATATCTACTACTCTTAGTGTAGCAAAACAAAAAATAATTTTTTGTGGATAACTCGATATTTTTTAAAAAATACGAAAAATTTATTTTTCTGTGTAATATAAAAAAAAATCCCACCACTGCATGAAGTGGCGGGGTTTGTGTATTAACTTTTCAAAAATTTTTCCAAGTCTTTTTTAGATACGAGTTCCTGTTTTTGTATTTCTTCCTTCACCACCGAACGTACCATATCTTCAATCGCCTTTTTACTTCCCTCTGCCTGTTTCATTAATTCTCTTACCTGACTAGGGTCCATCCCCTTCATCATTTCTGACATCATTTTGAATTGATCAAACATACTATTCTTCAATAATATCAACAGATTTTACTACGACTGGAATTTTTGGCTTTGATGGTTCTCCACCACTACTAAGAACCACCTCTGCATTTGCAATTTTATCAACTACATCTAATCCAGAAACAACATTCCCAAAAATCACATAATTCTTAGGAAGTTGAACGTCGGCATGCATAATGAAGAACTGACTTCCATTTGTGTTTGGCCCCGCATTCGCCATTGCCATGGTGCCCCTCACATATTCTCCCTGAAATGGCTCATCATTAAACTTATAGCCAGGACCCCCCATACCGGTCCCTAATGGGTCGCCACCCTGAATCATAAACCCCCGTATGACCCGATGAAAAATAGTGCCATTATAAAGCCCTTTCTTAGCAAGATATACAAAATTATTCGCAGTTATTGGAGTCTCTTTTGCGTGTAAAAGTACTGAGATATCTCCCATGTCCGTATGAAGTACGGCGGTGTATTTTTTCTGTATACTAATTTCCATTGCGGGAATTCCACCTTCGTTTGTTTTTTGTTCCATATTATTTTCTTTATTTTGTAAGTTTACAGACCCTTGTGTTTCTCCTTTTATCACCTCTCCTTTATCATTCTCGGAGAATGGATTTTTAAGTATTCCTGAGGCAAAAAGTACGACGATAATCACCACAAAAACACCAAGTGTTAAAAATGATATTTTATTATTCATACAAAAATACTATCACACCAGTAAACACAACTAAAGGGCCTCCCCATATTTTTTATAAAAAGTATGTTTCAAAAATTCAGCGCATACAAGATATAGCACAATAAGTCCCGCTAATACAAAAAAAACACTAGACGGGAGAGGAGAAAGAGAAAATAATTTGCCGATAGAAATATACGGCAATATCCACGCAAAAATAAAGAGAAGGAACGTGTTCAAAAACAAGATTCTACTCGGAAAGCTTTGAAGAAACGGAATTTTCCTGGTACGAATGACATAAATAACAAGAATTTGTTCTGCGAGCGATGCCATAAACCATCCAGTTTGAAATTGCGATCCAGAAAAATTAAATATAAAAAGAAGGGTGCCAAAAGTGACAAAATCAAAAAGTGCACCAAGAAGTCCAAATGCAATCATATATCGCACCACAAATTTCATATCCCATCGGCGTGGTTTTTGTATATCCCCGCGATCCACAAAGTCCGTCGGAAGCCCAAACTGGGATGCATCATAAATAAAGTTATTCAGCAAAATCTGTGTAGGAAGCATTGGGAAAAATGGTAGGAAAAATGAAATACTTGTCATTGAAATCATATTTCCAAAATTTGAACTAAGTCCCATCATGATATATTTCATTGTATTTTGAAACGTCTTTCTCCCCTCTATTACCCCATCATGAAGTGTGCGAAGGCTTTTGCGAAGTAAAATGATGTCGGCAGTTTCTTTTGCTATTGCAACCGCGTTGTTCACTGAAATCCCTACATCAGCTGCACGAAGTGCAGGTGCATCATTAATACCATCCCCTAAATATCCAACTGAGTTCCCGTCCTTTTTGAGAGCAAGGATAATTTTCTCTTTTTCTATTGGTGAAATACGTGCAAATATGGTGCTTGTACGAACAGATTTCAAAAACAGATCAGCGTCCATTTTTTCCAGTTCCTGGCCAGTACACACTCCCTTTACTGTGATATCAAGATCGTGGCAAATTTTTTGCGTTAATACTTCACTATCACCAGTAAGGATCTTCACCTCTATGCCAAGCGCCAAAAGATCTTTTACCGCTTCTTTTGCGGTAAGTTTTGGTGGATCGAGAAATACCGCAAACCCGAGAAATTCCATATTATATTCATCTTCTTTTTCATACCTATTTTTTTCTTCAATATGTTTTATTACCACCCCAAGAACACGAAATCCCTCTCCACTTAACTTCACAAACTGTTCGAATATTTTTTTTCTCGATTCATTGTCTATTTCTTTAGATATTTGGTTTTCAATATATGTATTGGAAATAGCTAACACATCTTCGGGAGCACCCTTTGTGATACATATCCTTTTCTTGTCTTTCTCCACGACAATCGAATCTCTTTTTCTTTCAAAATCAAATGGAATTTCATCAATCTTTTGGAATGTGCTAATATTCACCTCTTTATATTCTTTAATCGCGGTATCGAGCGGACTTTTAATTCCTGTATGAAAATGGCTACTTAGGTATGAATAAAGGAAAATATGCTCTCCTGGATTTCCAAATCCGTCTACATATTTCATAAGCACAATTTTATCTTCTGTAAGCGTACCGGTCTTATCAGTACAAAAAATATTCATTCCTCCAAAACTTTGTATAGAGGACAATGTTTTTACTATCACATCCTTTTTTGCCATATAGACAGACCCCCTGCTCAGGGTAACTGTCATAATAATCGGGAGGAGTTCCGGAGTAAGTCCTATTGCGATTGCGATAGCAAACACAAAAGAACTAAATACTCCGCGTCCCAAAAATGCGTTTCCTAAAAACACAAGTACCACAAGTATTGTGGTAATGCGAAGAATAAAAAAACTAAATCGTTTTATCCCCTTTTCAAAGTCAGTTTCCGGTCGACGCGCCTGAAGATGCTCCGCAATTTTCCCAAACTCACTTGACCTCCCAGTTTTGGTTACACCGATCACTGCGTATCCCGTCGCCACGCTTGAACCAGAAAAAACATAATTTTCGTTTTCGAAAATTGATTTCTCTTCTCCGTTCTTACTCTGGCTTGTTTTTTGTATGGGAAATGACTCCCCGGTAAGCGCTGATTGATTTACAAAAAAATCTTTTGCCTCAAGAATCATACCATCAGCAGGAATAATATCTCCAGCGTTGAGTAATACGGTATCCCCGGGGACTATTTCCGATATATCGATTTCTTGCTCTTTCCCATCGCGCATTACCGTCGCTGTCGTCTTCACTTTTGCAACAAGTTTTGCAATGGCGCTTTCAGATTTATATGTATTCACAAAATCAAGAATTCCGGAAATAAATACCATTACAAATATAATAGATCCGTTTGTTTTTTCTCCTAGGAAAAACGATATAACTGCCGCACCAATAAGTATAAGAAGAAGCGGGCTTTTAAATTTTTCGATAAAAAGAGCAAGGGCGTGAGCGCGTTTTTTCTTAAAAAAAACATTTCCGCCATATTGTTTAACACGTTTCTGCACCTCTTCTGAGGTGAGTCCTTTTATATTTCTATTAGAGGTGAAATCCATTATGTCTATATTTTAGCTTATTTGAAAACAAAAATCCCCCGATATACTCGGGGGATGGTTTTTATAGGTAGAAAATTTCTATTCCTAGTGCAACTGCAATACCGTGTTCCCAGGTTGCGCCAAAAGATCCCTTCCATCCTTTTATAAAATTCATCTTTTTTATAAAACCGGATTTAAAGATAGGAAGATAGAATTCCTCCAATAATTGTGTTGCTCCCTGATACTGCGGATTTTGCTTAATACGCTGCATGGCGCCTTCAAAAGGAATCTGGCTAAAAATATTTTCGCCGTTATTAACAAGAGCCTGAATTGTTTTTTTAAATATTTTCAGATTCTCCTCTATATTCCCTTTTCCACCAGTTGCAATTGGACCACATACCATAGAAACGGGTTGGGGCATCCTTTCAATAATTTTTAGTGCAATTTCAGTAAGATCGGTAAAACTCTCTGCTTTTTCAATAGCCGCATAATCTTCTTTGGTATAATATTTTTCCGTGTTTTTTTGTTTTTTATTAAAAAACATACAAGACACAAAATAAAAAAGAACGAGAACTAAAAAAAGAGGGTCCAGACAAATTAAATTCATAACTATCTCCTTCAAGATAAATGAAAAAAGTTTTAAATTTCTGGTTTGATTATATATAATCTTGAGTTTACGTCAATAAAAAAATCCAGCTTTCGCGGGATCTTCTCTTATCTTTTTCTCCACTGTTGTGTCGCTTCGCTCCTTAGAAACCCCGGGTTTCTAAACGTCCCTCGTTTTCACTCGGGACTATTTCCTACACGGGGAGAAACTTAATTCCCGTTTCTCCCCGACCCCCTCTTTCACAACAGTGGAGAAAAATAAAAACTCCCCAGAATATTCCGGGGAGTTTTCTTTTATCTTTTTCTCCACTGTTGTGGTCTGCGGGCCTTTCTGCTTCCAAATTTCTTCCGTTCTACCATACGAGGGTCTCGCTTCAAATATCCAAGCGCCTTTAATTTTGTGCGTGTATCAGGATGCATTGATATGAGGGCTCGAGTAATTCCAAGACGGAGCGCTTCCGCCTGGGAAAAAATCCCCCCACCTTTTGCATATGCAGTAACACGATATAGTTCTTCGGTCTTCATAAATGGAGAAGTAACGGTCTTTCTTTGTTTTTCAATAGGAAAATATTTTGTAAATGGAACATCATTTACCACAATATCATACTTCCCTCCGTGTTTTTCTTTTGTCTGATACAACCGAACACGAACAATGGAAGTCTTCCTTCTCCCCACTGTTTCGATGTATCGTTCTTTTTCTTTCTTCACCACTTCTTTTTTTTCTTTTGTAACTGCTTTTTTCTCCATAATAATTATTTTTCTATAATGAGACGTCTCATTCGTTTTGCTCGAAGTTTATTTTTTGGGAGCATTAAATTTACTGCGTGACGAAGCACCCATGATGGATCTTTTTCAAATACGTCGGCATATTTTTTCTCCTTCAAATGTCCCAATGCTCCTGCGTGCTTATAATACACCTTTTGCGTTGCCTTTCTTCCACTTATTGAAAGTCCACTAATGTTTTTCACAATAACCCTATCAGTCCCCGAAAATTTCGGATTATATGACGGATATATCTTTCCTTGTAAAATCGAGGCGATTTGAGTTGAAAGTCTTCCCAACTTTTTAGTTTTTGCGTCTATAATGTGATCTGCCATATTATACAAATTCAATAGTTGCCATTTTTGCCGCATCATGCTTTCGAGGCACAAGATGCTTCACAATTCTCGTATATCCTCCTTTTCTCTCCTTATACCGTGGTGCAATTTCATGATACATCTTATATGCCGCCTGCTTCGGCAACTTTTCCATAAGCGTTCGAAGCGCTACGACGTTTTGTTTTTTTCCATAACTCACCAAACGCTCGATGATGGGACGAATTGCCTTCGCGCGAGCTTCTGTTGTTTTTATCCGTTCTTTCATAATCAAATTCTGCGCAAGAATCTTCATAAATGATTTTCGCGGCCCACGCTTCAGACCAAATTTTTTGGTTTTACTTAAATGCCTCATGATACATTAATCTACTTTTTGCCTTTCTTCTCTTTCTTTTTTTCTCCATCATTTTCAAGCGTTGTTGGAGTTATTTCAACTGCCAGTACCTTCTCAAAGTGATCTTTTAAAATATTTGCCGCCTTGTGTATCGCCTCTGACGGTGTAATAGAACCGTCAGTTTCAACTTCCATCTTTAATCTGTTGTAATCGGTGCGATCTCCAACGCGCATATTCTCTACTTCAAATGAAACACGTTCAACTGGAGAAAATGCCGCATCAAGCACAATCGTCCCTACAAGTAACCGTTCTAAGCGTCTCGTCTCTGAGGGCACATATCCTAACCCTTTTTCAACGGTAACTTCTACTTCAAGATCTGCATTCTTTTTTGTAAGCGTCGCAAGATGCACTCCCGGGTTTACCACTTTCGCGAACGGAGTCGATTGAATATGACCCGCAGTCACTTTTTCCTCCCCTTTCACCTTCAATAAAAGTGTTTGTGGTTCGTCGGCAAAAAAATGAAATTTCACCCTCTTTAGATTAAGTACAAATTCAACCACATCTTCCATCATGCCCGACAATGTCGAAAACTCGTGGTTTACTCCCTTTATCTTTATTTGCGTGATTGCGGCTCCAGGAAGCGATGATAAGAGTACACGACGTAACGCATGCCCAATCGTTGTCCCATATCCTGTATATAACCCCTCGACGTGAAATACACCGACGTTCCCTTTCTCTGAGATTTTTTTAATCTCGACTGACTCACTTAAATGTGAATATTGCATATAATTTATCTTGAATAAAATTCTCCGACGACGTTTACATCGAATGGTGGTTGCTCCTGCCCTGGATCAAAATTCTTTACACATTCCCCTTTTAATTCATCCGGGAAAAGTCTGAGCCATTCTGGAGACGAGTATTTCTTTAGTTTTACCTGAACATCTTCAAAGAGCTTAGAAGATTTAGATTCGGGGCGAATCGATATAACGTCTTTTATCTTAACACGAAATGACGGAACAGTCACTTTTCTTCCATTTACCACTATATGACCGTGAGAAATGAGCTGGCGAGCAATACGGGGAGACGCCGCAAAACCAAGGAGAAAAACAACTCGATCAAGGCGATGCTCAAGTGCCTGGAGAATCTTTTCTTTTTTGTTTGAAGATTCAAACAACTTTGCCATCTGACGGTTTGTTAATCCATACAAAAATTGGATTTTCTGTTTTTCCTGTAATTGTTTTCCATATTCAGAAACCGTGTGTCTCCGCAGTCCATGTTGTCCGGGACGAGTAGGACGACGCACCATCACACACTTTGGAGAATTACAACGCTCCGCTTTCAAGAAAAGCTTTACGCCGAGTGATCGTTCTTTTTTTTCTGTAATTTTTCTCATAAATAGATTTTATACCCTTCTCACCTTCGGAGGGCGCGGACCATTGTGTGGAATTGGAGTCACGTCCTTGATTGAAAGAATATTAAATTTCTTTGCCGCAAACGTACGTACTGCAGAATCCCTTCCCTTCCCCACACCGCACACAAACACATCGACATTAAATGGACCAGTTTTTTCCAATTTTGCAGAAATTGCTTCGGCAATTTTTGATGCGGCAAATGGAGTAGCTTTTTTTGGACCGGAAAACCCAATTGATCCGGAAGACATCCACGCAACCGTGTTCCCTATTTCATTCGTCACGGTAATAATGGTGTTATTGTACGAGGCATTAATATAAATTCTCCCACGTTCAATTTTGTGTTTTCCTCCCTGACTCGCTTTTCTCTCCGCAGTTTCCTGAACTTTTTCTGATTCCTGTATCAACTGCTCTTTTGTTTTTTCTATAACTTTTTTCTTTCCCATATAATTATCTCAATTCAACCTTTCTTTTTCCGCTTCCCGCAGTTTTTCTTACATTTCCTCGAACGGTTCGAGAATTTGTTTTTGTTCGCTGACCGCGAACAGGAAGTCGTCGCGCATGTCGCATTCCGCGATATGCTTTTATATCTCGTAATCGGTTTACATTCTGGCGAATTGCCTGACGCAATTCTCCTTCAATCTTATATTTCTTTTCAATGGCTCCTTGAATTTTACTTACTTCATCGGTGGTTAAATTTTTCGTTGGTTTCTCGAGATCAATTTTTATCGATTCAAGAATTTTTTTCGATAAAAATGGACCAATCCCATAAAGGTAGGCCAATGAAACAACAATCTTTTTATTATCTGGTATGTTTACTCCACTTACACGCATGGTTTTATTTTTTATCCTTGTCTTTGTTTATGTTTTGGATTTTTTTTGCAGATTACATACAATTTACCGTTTCTTCGAACGATTTTGCAATGCTGACAAATATTTTTTACTGATGCACGAACTTTCATATGTGAAATTCTAAAAAATTATAATCTCCTCACAATTCTCCCTCTTCGATCATTTATATCCGGCATCTCAAGCGACACTCGATCTCCCGGAATAATGCGAATATGGTTTATCTTCAACTTCCCCGCAAGATGCCCAAGCACTTCTCTTTCCTCCTCTTTTCCCTCCTCGTTCTTCACTAAAATATTCACTTTAAAAACGAGACCGGGCAAGGCCTCAACGACAATACCATCAATTCGAGCGAATTTTGAATTGTGTGACATTAACAGATACATTTTTAACAAAACAAGAGGAAAAGTCAACCCCGTAGTAAAAACTCGATTGCAAAAAGACGGATTTTCCAAATTTTGTCCAGTAATGTGCGGAATGAACAAAAAGTGAAATATTCATAGATACAGCCACAAAGTGGCTTATCGAGTTTCTACTCACGAGGTCAACCCCTTACACAAACATCGGGAAAAAATATAAATATAGCATCCCGCCCCGATTTACATCGGGGCGGAACACGGAGCACATCATAAGCCGGATTTTGTTTATACGATAATTTATCTAGGTCCTCGATTACTCTCGGACTCAAGCGATTCTTCCGCCACAACTTCAGAGATGTCGGCGGACACGATCTTGCACTCATGTAAGGATTTAGCCGTTTCACCTTCGTTTTTTTATCCCTATAACGAAGTTAGACCTTCTAGCTTAGGATTGGGTCTCTCCGATCCTTGCACACCGGAGCGTCACTGCTCGCACCTCTAAGGTTACCCTCGATGGGTGTTACCCACTACACGTACTCCTTGATAAACTCGGAGTTGAGTGTCCGGACTTTCCTCCCGCCACAACTTCGCAGATGTTGGCGGGCTATCGTTTGATGTACCAGAATAATTAAAATTGATTTAAATAGATGCGTCAACCCCACACCTTTTCTAAATTAGGTGAGATTATAGTTAACACTAAAATTAGTAATTTTGTACCCGACGAGCAATATATAACTCAAAGATTTTTTCAAAACCGCGAATGCGATTTTGTAATTGAGAAAAAGTGCGGAGCAAAGCCCCACCAATAATGATCTTTATACTAAATCAAGTGCGCTGTTCACCATTCTGTCTGCCTCCTTATTTTTCTCTCGTGGAATATGAATAAAAACAACACTTCTAAAATTCCTCAATAAATTCTGTGTTTCAATATACAAATGCTTTAAGTTTTCATTTTTCACTTTATATTTTCCATTCATCTGATGTACTAAAAGTTCGCTATCAGAACGAATCTCAATTTCAATATTTTCATACTCATCTTTTAATAACTGTTTTACTTTTTTGAGTCCAAAAATAACCGCCTTATATTCGGCAATATTATTTGTTGCAACTCCAATTTGTTCGCCATATTCTTTTTTAAGGTCAGGAAATACCACCCCAATCGCCGCAGGACCAGGGTTTCCTCTCGCTCCCCCATCTGTGTATATGATTATTTTTTTCTCCATATATTAAACCTCCTCGAGAGGATAAATATCAAAAGCAATTTCTTCATAAGGATGCACTTTCCTCATGGCTATAATAACATCGTTTAAAATATCGCGAGAGCATACAATTTCTATCCGCTCTTCTTGAGCTGATTCAAATTTTCCCACCTCACCTGTTGTCGGACGAGCACCATCCTCCGGCTTAAAACGACCGATGCCCCTTGAGGAGAAACTGCAAAATGTATAGTTTCCAATTCTTCCTCCTCCAGATTTCCCCATTGCTTCGCGAACCACATCCGCGTACGATTCAGGAACAAATACAACAATCTTTACGTTTTTTGATTTATTCATTTTATTGTTTTACTATCTTCCAAGGTTTTTTTCCGTTTTTTATTACAAATCCCGACGCGCTCTTATGCCCCCCACCACCATATTTTTCGGCGATTTTTGATACATCAATTTTTCCATCAGCACGGAGAGATACCTTCAATTCCCCTCTTCTTTCATGCCATACAATTGAAAACGGTTGTTTTTTCAAACAAAGGTTGTGAGCAATTTTATCCACAATATTACTTAGAGAGGAGTTTACTGCATACACCTTTTTCCCCTCAAAAAAGACGAGATCCGCTTTTTTTACTAAGTCGGCAACTATCTTATCTTCATATTTTTGTAAGAGTACTCCCCGCTCATAATAAACCTTTTCCCAATTTCTTTTTTCAAGCTGATCTGCCATCTTCCCCCATGTTATAAAATCAGTTTTTTGCATGTGAATATACGGAATGATACTTCTTGTTTTACGAAGTGAAAATTTCCACAAATCATAATCCTCAATATATTGCAAAAATTTCGGCACTTTCTTTTTTGGATGAAAATATTTCCACGAAAGCACGGCGCCCGAATGGTTATTATCGAACGTGTTTTCTGGAAATGCCTCAGTATCAACTTTTCTACTTACATGATGATCAAGCACTACAAGTGATGTGTTGTTCGCACGTAATTTTTTCTGGATAGAAATGGGATAACTAATATCAACCGAATAGATTTCTTTCCCTCTTGGAAACTTTTCGGGAAGCGTATCGGGATCAACCGCAATATATTCGGCTTTGTTACCGAACTTTTTCCACGCCGCCCACGCCCCTCCAAACCCATCCGGACAATTTTTATGATAAATCACTAATATTTTTTTCATCCCGTTAATAATAGAAAATGTTATGCATTTCCGTACGTTTTTTATATGAATCTCATCCCGTTTTTTGTTTGTATATAAAACATAATTGTATCGTCTTGTTCCGTCAATAATACTAAAAACTATTATTAACAGGATTCATAGTTATTTTTTTAATGCCTCAATTCCCGGTAATTTTTCTCCTGACAAATACGCGAGCATTGCCCCTCCGCCAGTCGAAAGGAAAATATTTTTCGGCAATTTGCAATGAACTCCTAACAATTGAAACGATGCAATAGTTTCTCCTCCCCCGATTATAATGGATGTTTTTTTGTTTTTGTTTGCAAGTTTTATAATTGCCTTCCACATTTCTCTTGTTCCAGATGAAAATTTCTTTTTTTCAAAAAATCCCATTGGTCCACTCCATAATATTGTTTTTGCGTTGGCGATGATGTTTGTATATTCCGCAATCGCACGTGGTCCAATATCAAAAATTCTATTCTCAAGGCCCACGGTGTCGATAGGAAGATATATTTTGAGGGATGCAAGATAGGGTTTGATGTCATCAAATGCTTTTTCATCTATAAGAGAGACACCAACAGAAACTCCGCGCGCGGCGAGGCATGTATTTGCCACTCCTCCGCCAAAAAGAAATGAATCTGCTTTTTTCCAAAAGAATTTCACCACTCCCACTTTATCTAACACCTTCGCTCCCCCGAGTAATATGGCAAGCGGCCGCTTCGGGTTATGCATTACCGCATTCAAATTTTCTAATTCTTTTTCAAGAAGTAGTCCGCCATACGAAGGCAAAAAACGCGTAATCGCGGATACTGACGCATCCGCCCTGTGACTCACTGCAAATGCATCATTAACATAAAAATCACCTAACGAGGCGAGATGTCGTCCAAATTCTGCGTTGTCCATCTCCTCTTCTCTCCAAAAACGCATATTTTCAAGAAGGTAAATCTTATCGCCTGAATTTTGTATTTTTTCTTTTATTTCCTGAATATCCGATATATCAATAAATTTTATTTTTTCTCCAACCTTTTCTGAGAGAATCTTGGAAAACGGTTTCAGCGTATACTTCTTTTTTTCTTCGTCAGAAACCTTGTATCTGAAATTCAAAATCCCCTGCCCCTCTGGATGTGGCCTTCCTCTGTGACCCAATATTACTACTCGCACCCCCTTCTTTCTCAAAAATTTTATTGTGGGGATAATTGAATCAACGCGAAATAAATTTTTTATTGATTCAATATTTAAATCAACGCGCAAAAGGCAGATTGATTCACTTTTTATTGATACATTCCGTATATACGTAACCATATATCTAGTATAGAGAAAAAAACAAAAACCCCAAAGTATACATAAAGGGGCTCTAATAAGTCCTACACCTTAATCGGAAATGAGGGGAACAAAACGAAAACCGAAATATCGCTTTTCTTCAAAATCAGTCGCACTCTTTTTATCCAATACAACAATTGATTCGCCAAGAGGAGCGACAATGCGGCCGCCTATTTTCAATTGATCCTTCCATGTTTGAGGAATTATAGTGGTCGTAGCAGCAACAATAATTTTGTCGTATGGACTATGTTCTGGAATACCCAGCGTCCCATCTCCTTCGGTAAGTAAAACGATATTTTTGCTTACATAATGATATTTTTCTATATTTTGTTTCGCCGATTCAAATAACTCATGAACACGCTCAATACCAAAAATCGATGGAACATGTTCTTCATCTCCATACTCGCGGGAAATGATAAACGCCAAAAGCGCGGTTTGCCATCCAGAACCCACTCCGATATCCAAAATAATATCTCCAGCTTTCGGGGAAAGTAGTTCAAGCATAAATGCAACAGTAAGCGGTTGCGAAATAGTTTGATTAAATCCAATAGGAAGCGGTTCGTTTACGTATGCATACTGTTTCATATCTTCGGGAATAAAATCATTGCGATCAATATATATAAATGCATCGATGATGGACGGGGTCCTCAAATATCCATCGTGCACAAGTCCTTCAATAAGCTTTTCTTTTGTCATCTCTTTCTATTCTACACAATGTCAGTGCAAATAAAAATCCGCTCTTTTTTAAGAACGGATTTTGGATGATTACATTTTTTTGTAATATGTAAGTGAATCAATCATTTTTTCGATATACGGAGAATATTTTCCATTTCGGTAATCAACTGAATCTTCAGAAGGAAGAATCAACTGATCGTCTTTTCCTTTGTACAATTTACTTACACACTTATAGTTTGTAAGAAATTGCCATGGAACAAATTCAACCGTAAAACCAGTCCGATTATCCACAATAAGAAGTGCAAACATTACGGTAGACATGAGTCCTCGGGCAAGTTCATATCCACTTTGAGTTGCGGCAGCGGGCAACTGAATGAGAATCTTTCCTGCTTCCTGATTTAACCAAAGTGAGTGTTTATCTCCACCAATTAACGCATTGATATCTCCCGCAGCATTTGCCATGTTACTTACCCAGCGACGCGGTTGATCAACAGGCGTTCTTCCACCTCCATATGGCAACCACTGATGTGTGTACGCGATTTTGAACCAATCATCTACCACTTCTGCAAAATACGGGAAGAGGATTCTGTCACCCATCGGATTAGTAGTACGAGCCATAATAATTCTACTTACTGCGCTTGCAGTTTTAAGTTTTGGATTCTTTCCTGCTTTTTTCATTCCATCGATAAATCTCTGAAGTGCAGTTTCCATAAAATACAACGCGTTTTGACCAGTTAGTGCATTACTCCAAATACCCCACTCATGATTCCCCTGCCAGAAAGCAACATCTTCAAGGTGTGGAGCGTCAACAATAAGTGGGACCAACAACTCATTGGTAAAGCGCTGTTGAGCATCAACCGATACCATCCGTAAGGTCCTCGATTCCGCGGGAAATCCTGGATAAATAAACCCTTGAAGCCAATCACCATTTCCACGTAGTAACCTTGCACCACGAGTATAGAGTAAATAATCAAGATATTTTATCACAAGCTCGGGTTGCATTGTTGGAGAACCAAATTGAAGATCAGTAAGAACTCCGATAACGGTTTGTTTATGTTTTTTGTTCTTTTCTCGGTCAAGCAAATCAACAATCTTATCATTAAAGAATCTGAGGCGTATCCTTCCGTCATTTTCAATTCCACCTTCAGTACAAACCTCAATTTCTACAGCACCCGGTGTTGCCGGATCTTTTCGAAATGTATTTTGTCTTAAAGATTTTGATTGAAGAACTCGTGTTACGATGGTTTTTTTGCGGTGCATCGCCATATCAAGTGAATTTTGCATTCCAGGAAGACACATAACCCAGTGATTCTGGAAATATGTTCCATAAAACATCTCTTGATGCCCATCAAGCAACATCCACGGTAATTTCTGATAATCACGAGACATGAAGTGTCGCATAATTTTCTCTGAAGTAAAGAGTGGATCCACATACTGGGTCACATCACTAAAATTTGTGTTGTGTACAAATTGTATGGTGCGATCACCAACTTTTAAAATCAGAGAATCGGGTGTAACAATTCCATACTTCGAACCACCAAGTAACGCATCAACATCAACAACTTTTCTGTAAATTTCAGGATATGGCTGTTTCGCGCGATTCAAAATAAGAATTTCCATAATGAGACGGTATTCAGACTTTTTAACTCCAATTTCCTTAAATACCTCTTTCGCATTTTTTAATCCGCGACGGATTCGATATTGATACGGCAAAATTATTTCAAATTGAATTTTGCGTTTTGCATGATACTCACGAATGTTAATTCTTCGCTGCAGTTCTGCGGTGAGGCTTGTATAATTCACGCCAAATGTCCATGTTTTTCCTTCGTTAAGTTGTGCGATATCGGCATAATCTTCAGCAATACGAAGATCATCATCGCCAAGTGCAATACAGATTGGACCCTTTGTTCGCTCATCAAGTTTGTTAAGAAACTGTGACGCAGCACTTATTTGTGATCCAATTTTATACAACTTTCGAGGTTGAGCGAGTTCATTCTGACGCTTTACGTTTCGCGCAGTAAATGTGCCCTGTACAAGACCGCTTACTATTGCAAAATCCGGCTCTGATTTGAGAAGAATTTTTTCCAATAAAGCAACATCAGTGTTCTGATTTCCAAAGAGTATTTCAGAAATAGTGAGAAACTTAAAACCGCCTTTAGAAATGTGATCTGATATATCAACCAAATTCACTGCCTTATCTTCACCATCTTGAATGACTGCATTTCTTACTTCCGAAAGACTTCTGAACGGCTTCGAGTGTTCTTCGTCTTTTATAAGAAATTTATTTTCAAGTATGGTGATATCGAGGGCCTGAATTGATGTGGCGTCAATACCAAATTCACTGCCTTTTTTAGTTAATAAGTATTCACCAGCATAGGAATCAATTTCTAGTAATCCACGTTCGGTAAGATTGGTGAGATATGTGGAAAGGAACGCATTACTTACTTTTTCCTGACCATACAACTGTTGTGCAAGGCGACGCGTAGTAATAGGACCCATATGAATAACGTTTGCAATCCTATTTTGCTCTTCAGTCGAAATAAACTTCATTAATTCCTTCGGAGTGTAGAAGTTCGGGGAATTATTGAAGAACAAGTGATGTTCACCGGGAATATTTACAAAGAAGCCCTGTGCAGCAAGTTTTACCATAATACCGCGAATGCTGTCTTTATTGCTTTTGACTACTTCAGCAACATCTCCGACACGTAATACAGGTTTTGTTTTGTAGAGTTCATTCATACAATCCAAAATTCCTCTTTCCGTATCATTCAATGCATCGCGAAGTGTATCAAGTTCAATACTTCCAACCGCAGCAATTGCGTCACGAATCCCCTTAATACCACCCGGGATTGCTGACTGAATCGTGAAATAGACAATATTCGCACTTCCCAGTTCTGGGAAATCCTTGAGTAATACGTCATATTTTTTCCTCTCACGGATTATTTTTCGTACTGCACGAGTAAACTCTGCAAGACGATTTTCGTTCCATAAACGGAAAGAATATTTGGCATGATGATGTTCTTTCACCAATCCAAGTCCTTTTGCTCGCGATTTTGCAGAATTAATAAATTTTCGTTCTACCAATCGCTCCGGAATTTCTTTTGCCTTATTTTGTTTTTCGTAAAGCGCAGAAAGTTTTTTCATTAGCTCGAGATATGAAGGAGACCCCTCATATATTTGAGTTAAGTCCTTTTCATCAAAGATGATCTTTTTCACTACCCACCTCCATGTTTTGTTAATAAATTGCTGTCTTCATTATTATCCCCTTTGCCTAGATGCGTCAATGAAAAACCCCGCCAGTCCATGGACTGGCGGGGTCTCCTTAGTTAACCTTTACTTTCTTAGGATTTCTGCGGCAAAATCGGGATCTACCACATTTATCTCTACGCCCGTATCAAACTCAAATCCGGCCGCTATATTCCACACAGGACGTGCTTCTACGTGCCAATGAAATGAATTTTTATTTGCTGTTTTTTCAAATACCGGAGTGGTATGAATGAAAAAATTGTAATCGGGATCTCCGAGATTTTTTTTCATTTTTCGAAGTACCTGTTGGAGAAGTTTTGTTACCCCCTCCATTTCCACATCAAGTGTATTTTCAAAATATGCGGAGTGTTTCTTTGGAAAAACCTTCACTTCAAACTCGTGTCGTGAGGCATATGGAGTAAGTGCAATCGCATATTCGTTTTCAGCGATAATTCTTTTTTTATATTTTTTTTCTTCGGCAATCATTGCACAAAACACACATTTTTTATGTTGTACAAAATAATCATGCGCACCACAAAGTGTACGGAAAATCCTCGAAGAAACAACAGGAATTCCAATCATTTGGTAGTGGGGATGGAAAATAGATGCACCCGCAGTGTGTCCCCAATTATGAAACATGGAAATATATTGAATGTTTTTGTCTTGAAAAAGCATAAGATATCGATCGCGAAATGCAGAAAATACACGGAACGCTTCCATACTCGAAAGTTCCGGAAAATTCTTTTTATGATCACGGGTAATAATTAAATCATGATGCCCAACTCCCGGAATAAGTTCAAAAAATTTTGATGTGTGATGAGGCGCTTTTTTTTCAGAATGTGTCACCGCAGGATATTTATTTTTAAGCACTAAAAGATCCCAATCCGTTTTTATATCTCCTTTTTTTGTCCGCGCGTATCCCAAAATGATATGTTCATCAATATTCTCAAATGGATGCTCAAAACGACACGTGTGGAACGGCGCAATTTTTCTTTTCTCTTTCTTTTGTTTGAAATCTCCAGGTTTTTTTGCTCTCCCGGGAACAATTAAAATCCAATCACCAGATACTATGTCTTTTCTAAATTCAGAGTGCTGCATAAAAATTATTTTTTCTCCAATACATATTGTTTTCGCCACAACCACCACCGAATTTTTACCACTTCAAGAAGCGTGGAAATGTATGCCCCCATACTGACTTTCGAACGAAAATCATTCACCCACCTCACTGGAACCTCCTTTATGCGAAATCCCATCTCTTTTGCAAGCACAAGCGCCTCCACATCAAATCCCCACCGATCAATTTTCATAAGGGGAAATACTTTTTCAGTCACCTCTTCAGAAAAACACTTAAATCCACATTGGGTATCATGGATGCCCCACAACACCAATATCTGTATAAACAAATTTCCCATCTTCCCTAATATCTGTTTATACCATTGCTGCGGAGGATGTAATTCGGCGCCTTTTATTCCTCTTGACCCAATCACCACATCAAAGGATTCCTTTCCACCATAAGCAGATCCTCCTCCGGAGGAGAAATACGGAACCATCTTATCAAATTGCTCAATCGAAGTTGAATTATCCGCATCGGTAAATAATCGCCAATTCCCTTTTGCGGCAAGCATCCCTTGTCGAACCACCCACCCTTTTCCATGGTTTTCTTTATTTGCAATTACGCGTAGGTTTTTTATGATGTGAGAAAATCGTTCGGCAACATCCGCAGTTTCATCGCGCGAGCCATCACTCACTACAATAATTTCATATTCATAATCCCGCTCCGATAACCTTCGATCAATATCAATGAGGGTGAGTGGCAATCGTTTTGATTCATTATATGCGGGGATAATAACTGATAAAAATGGTTTACTCATAATTATATTATTTGTTTTTCAACCTTATCTTTTGAAAAAACAATAAATCGATAACTTAAAAAGTTTAACATGAAAGAAACAAGTACCCCGATCAATGCGCCAACATTCGCCCACAGTTTTGAATCTACCCCTAGAGGAGCACCAATCACGTTTACCACGATAGAGGCAATTGAAACATTTACTGTCGTCCCAATTAGTGTAAAAAGAAGAAATCTCCCATATTCTTTTCCAGTTACCGGCACCCCACTTTGAAACGTCCAAAACTTGTTCCACAAATAACTGTTTGTTGTCGCCGCAAGAAACGAAACCGCCTTAAAACCGGAATATGTAGTCCCTCCTGAAATGTCTGTGAGAAGTATAAATAAATTTAATATTCCCAAATCAAGAAGCGTGTTTAATGTCCCCACCGCGGCAAACTTTCCAAATTGCTCAAGCACCGGCCAAAATTTTCCTAACAATTTCAATACCGCAAGAGCAATCGGTGCAAATATCGAAAATCCAATTACCGTCCCTGCGATAAGAAGTGGGGTGATTGTAAATCCAAGATTTTTTACCGGAAGAAGCACAAGCCACCCAACTAAAAAACCAATAATCCCGACCAAATAAAAATCCTTTTTGTTGTATGTATTCATATATTTTTTAAATTGTTTTTTCTTCCCCTATCGATGTGGGGGAACTTTTTCCACGCAATCGCGCATAAATTTCTTGCTCAACGGTTTCACGCGGTCGTCCATAGGTAAGTCGCGAATAATCTCGAGTAAGTTCCGAAGTATCTGCATTTCCTCGTGGAGGAAATGGCTCAAATATATTAAATGGGGTAGTTACCTGATTATCAATCATCAGTTTTACATGTGCATTTAAATTATCAATATTTAATAAATTATTCACATTAAATACCGGCTCGAATTGCTTCACGAGATATTCAGCGTCATCTGCGCCCACACGAAATGCAACGATTGAACCAACATTTCCAAATACCGCATCCCGTATTTTTTCCGATAATTGGGCGATAAATTGATGAGCAATAGTAAGACACAGACGATATTTCCTTGATTCAGAAAGAATTGTGGCAATGCTAGGAGTGGTAAAATTCTGAAACTCATCAATAAAAAGATAAAAGTCTTTTCTTTTTTCCATCGGAATATCCGCACGGGAAAATGATGCAATGGTAATTTTCCCAACCAAAATCATCCCCAGTAACCCCGCATTCAAGTCCCCTATCTTTCCCTTACTTAAGTTCACCAAAAGAATCTTGCCATCATCGATAATTTCCCTGAATTTCAATGTAGTTTTTGATTGAGCAATAATAGGTCGCACATAATCGTTTGCAATGAATGTATTGAATTTGCTTGTAATATACGGGACAAGATTGGAAAGTGCCGCTTCACCCCCAGCTTTTTCAGCCTCTTTTTCCCAAAAATCTTTTGCAATAATATTTTTACACTTCGCGAGAAGTTTTTTTCTAAACTCTGCATCCGCGAGTACACGTGGAATTTCAAGGATAGTATACCCATCACTTGGATCATCCATAAGAAGAAGAAGGGCATTTCTCGTATATTGTTCAAACATCGGACCCCCTGTCGTTTTTAAATCATAAAGAGTATCAAAAATCCCCATGAGTTCGTTGATGATAAACGTTTTTTGTTCGGGAAACTTCGAATCATATTCAAGCATATTAAGCCCCAACGGACGTTCCATGTCTGCAGGATCAAACACCACCACATCCTTCATGCGAGATTGTGGCACACGCGCGAGAAGATCTTCAAACAGATCACCATTAGGATCTATCACACACACCCCCTCGCCATTTTCCATGTCCTGACCAATGAGATTATTAAGAAAAACTGTTTTTCCGGTACCCGTTTGACCAATTACATACACATGCCTTCTTCTATCCTCGCGTGTCATACGAACATCTCTTTTTTCATTCCTATATTTACTCTCTCCAATTTTTATTCCCTCTTTTGGAAGATTCGGTGGAGGGGAAACTTCTTTAAACTTCAATTCTCTCACTTTCGGAATATTGGTAAATGGTGTGGGAAGATGGAAAATACTCGCAAGTTCTTCCGTATTCAGTATCATTTTATTTTCATCATGAAATAAACGAAATGAGTAAAAATGGACAAGCTCCTTTAAATCTTTCTGATTTACCACATCAAATTCATTTCCCCCCGGCGTTCCAAATTGTGAAAATCCAGCATTGGTGCCTTCCAAGATTATATCTGCAGACTCCTGAGAGGGCGCCGATGAAAGAACGCGGACATTTACTTCAAATAGTGGTTTTGATAATTTCATTTCGAGAGATTTTATTGCGGTTTCATCAATAAGTTTTTCTTTTTGTTCGTCTTTTTTTGTTCCGTCAAACGCAATTTTTTTCACATCAGCAAGAGAAAATGAGCTCGAAAGTACACTGTTAAGTTTTGCACCTTTTTTTAATGCAACAATTGAATCAAAGATGGTTTTCTTTGCATCTTTGCGTGCGGGTCGAAAAACATACTGAATTACTCCACCCTCTCCAAATTCCTGTATCTTCGAAAGGCCACCCAAAAGCGGTGAAAATGTTTCCATTTCAAGTTCTTGATACGTCCGGATTGGCAAAATAAATTTTTCCTTTTGTTTTACATACGCCCCAGACACGGCACCCGAAGAATTAAAAATATTGTAATCCTCAACCGGATCAATTTGTACATCTTTCCATATTGATTGCACTGTGCGAGCAAATGACTCGGAAAGACGACCAGGAAGAGCGACATAAAAATGAATTTCTTCTCCAATATACGGAACGGCAACTTCAAATGTAATCGGAACTTTAAACGAAAGAAGATTATTGAAAAATTGCTCCGAAAGATTTATTTCTTTTTTTAATTCTTTTCCCTCTTGCGTTTCGCGGGGAAGACGAATAAGAAACAATTTTAACTGGAGGGAATCTCGAATCATCCGCTTCTCTTTCGTGCGAATAAATACATAAATCCCAATGATTAATAGTACTGCAATGACAACCGCATAAAAAATAAACATGGTTTTTATTTAAGGATCCCCCGTTTTTTTAGTTCCGGAACCAACTTATCAACAAGTGCGTCATGAAACGCATCTTCAATAAATGGGGAATATTTTTTTGCATCTCTCACCGCCTTTTCCAAATCATGGGAAAGCGCCTTTTCTATTAATTCCTCTACGATGTGTTTTATCTCTTCACGTCCTTCTTCTTTCTCAAGATACGATGGAAGAGGTGAGGAGTTTGTTTGAGGTGTAGATTGGACAGATGACGGAGTGGCGATTTCGTTTTTTGTTACATCTTCCGCAAATGTTTGAATTGCCTCTTTTACAATCTCCCGTTCGGAAATATTTTTTTCTCCACGAGATTCAAGTTGTTGTTCCATATGTCCGCCGAGACGGGCAAGATTATTTTCGATGTGCTCACTGAAATTTTGTGTTTTTGGCATATACAAAAAAAACTGTACTATAATTATAGCGTATGAAAACGGAACATAAAACACTTGTCATTCTTCTCCTTATCATCCTACTTGGGTCACTTTTCCGTCTTGGAAGCCTTTTTACCGTTCCTCCAGGACTCTATCCTGACGAGGCAATGAATGGAAATAACGCCCTTGAAGCAATTTCCACCGGAAATTACAAAATATTTTATCCAGAAAATAATGGACGCGAAGGAATGTTTATAAACATCCAAGCATTTTTTCTCAACTTTTTTCTCAACTTCTACGGAACTCCAGAACCATGGATGCTCAGGTTTACGAGCACTTTTTTTGGAATGCTTACCGTACTGGGTATTTATTTCCTTACAAAAGAGTTATTCAGAAAAAACGAACGCGCAAAAATATTTGCACTTGTCTCGACGTTTTTTATTGCAACCAGTTTTTGGCACATCAATTTTTCACGTATCGGATTCCGTGCAATTATGGCACCAATGTTTCTTACATGGGGAGTTTTTCTTTTGTTGTTTACATTTAGAAAATTGGAAGAGAGAATTACCGTCAACAATGAAAATTCTAAGCACAAAATCCCAAACCCAAAACAAATCCAAAATTCAAATGACAAAAATCCGGAAATGTTTCATGTTTTAGATTTTGGTAATTCGAGTTTGTTTAGAATTTGGAATTTAAGATTTGGGGTTTCCGCTCTCGCGATCTTCGCTGGAGCGGCGTATGGTCTCGGCATGCATTCCTATATCGCCTATCGCGCAACCCCACTCCTTATCCTTTTTATCTTATTCCTCCTTGCGCGTGAATATTATTGGAGGCAAATAATGCGATTTGGTTCATTATTTATACTTGGATCAATCATTGTCTCCATTCCTCTTATTATTTATTTCGCACAAAATCCACAAGACTTTTTAGGAAGAACATCACAAGTATCAATTTTTAGCGGCGGATCTCCGCTAAAAGACCTAGGGATAAATATCATGAAAACAATTGGGATGTTTTTTGTATATGGCGACAGTAATTGGCGACACAACCTTTCAGGGGCGCCGGAACTTTTTTGGCCGGTCGCACTATTTTTTGCAATCGGAATTATTGTCGGAATCAAAATAATCTTTGAAAAGAAAAACGAATTGGAAAAATTAAGATGGTTCAAAAATTCTGCATTTGGATTTTGGGTTCTTTTTGCGTGGCTCGTTGTTTCCGCACTCCCCGTTGTTATCTCGAATGAAGGTATCCCCCACGCACTTCGCTCAATACTCATGATCCCCCCCGCGATGATTCTTGCGGGAGTCGGATCTGTACGTCTCTTCGATTGGATAAAAAATAAAAATATTCCCAAAATACTTCTCAATATATCCACCGGATTACTTTTGGGGCTCGTGGGAATCTATGCTTTTTATGCATATTTTATAATCTGGGGACCACACCAAGAAACCGCGAATGCATTTTCGTCAAACTCTGTTGAAATAGGCCACATGTTAAATTCACTTCCGAGTGAAATTAAAAAATATGTGATCGTGGAAGGCGGAGGAACACGTGTTCGAGGAATCCCAATGAATTCTCAAACCGTTATGTATATCACCGACAGTTTCACTCCAGAAAAACAGAAAGAAAAAAATATTTTCTATTTTCTCCCGGAACAAAAAAACCTCATCCCCCAAGGAGGAATTATAGTGGATTTAAAATAGAGAAAAATTTAATATCAAAGACCAAAAATACGCATTGAACCGGGATTTGTTGTCGCATCCACGTTTGTGGAACTTGCATATTGCGTTGTTGGGCTTGTGAGGGGCCCATCGATTCCCGATCCTCCCGACCAATCTGTCTGATGAAATATATCGTTTTTCCAGCGAGTGGCATAATCAGTAAGACTTATGCTATCTGTCGCCCCTCTTGTGTTCCATTCAGCGGTTGCGGTTATCTCTTCTGTTATCGGATCAACAATCGATCCACCTTGGCATGGTTCGGTATCGGTGATTGTGCTCGATGAATCATTTGATCGGCATGCATTTTCAATAGAAAAATATGCAGAAAATGGCTTGCTCTCATAAAGGTTTTTTACTTCGGCCGCAGAAAGTACTCGGTTATAAATACGAACATCGTCTATTTTCCCATTGAACGGGGCAAAATTATCAATACGTTTTCCTATATATAAATTCCCATCGTTTGATTGGCGTGTAAGTGCAGATCTTGATCCAGCGAGTGTTCCATTAATAAAAATGTTCGCGGTGCTACTGGAAATTTGGGCAATAATGTGATTCCAAGTACCAGAAGAAATCAAGTTTGTTGTTGTGAGATCAAACGAATATCCAGTTCCAGCCGCATTACCTGCAATAAACTCAATCGTTCCATCTGAATTTACTCTACTGTACCACATCTGAAGATAATCATTTCCGGTTCCCCTTCCTACGATATATCCAGTTCCCGACGTCCAATTTACCCACACTGAAAGCGTGATGTCTCCAGAAATTTTCAAAACGGAGTTCGTTCCTGCATCGATAAATGTGTTACTTCCATTAAAACCCAAACAGTATCCAATCCAACACGTTGATGTTGCGCGTGCTGGATTATTGGTGAGTATTCCATCATTTCCATTTCCGCTCATATCATATGCGATTGTTCCTGTTGCCTCATCAAACCCCCACCTTCCAACAAGTCCATTTGTGACATCCTTACTCAAAAATCCCTCCTTCCCCTGAACTGTATAAAATGTTGTGCCTGATGCATTTAAAAAATATTGGGTATTTAATCCCTTGGTAAGTCCGTAAATATTTTGCCAATTTGCGCTTACATACGAACGCACCTCATCAAGTGTTTGACGAACAATACCCGACGCGGCTTGCATATCATCACTCGAAGTTGTCGATTTCAACATAAAACTAATTCCAAATCCCGCTCCCCCAATCAAAATAGCTCCAATCGAAAGTCCGACGAGAATCTCAATAAGAGACTGACCATCTCGCTTTTTAAAAAGCGAGTGTATTAAGTATTTTATATTATGTATTATGTATTTTCTCTTCTGCATACCTTTATATCACTACCTTACTTCGTATATTTATATTAAATCATTACATCTTTTACACATACTCCCCTACACTACCTAAACAAAAATTGTCTATTCTCTTCTGGCTTGTTATGCTATAGCATAACACTCAATAACTTACATATACCTTTCCATATTTAGTGCGAACATATCTCCGATGTATATTCCGCCCCTTGTGCAGAAGTGCTATATCGCGTTTTTTCCCTTCTTGTTCTTTTCTTTTTCTCTCCGCGTAGCTTCGGTAATAGTGCTCATCCATGGCCTTTTTCACCGCACCAATTGTCTGAAGGGAAACAAAAAATTCTTTACTAATTCCGCGATAACTTTTTCCCATAGTAATACCTTTCAATGCGGCGGCACGCATAACTAAATCATTCTGTTCATCTACAGTAACTAACAATCGCAATAATTTTTTCGATTTTAATATATTCTGCCAACAAAATTCTCTCCACTCTTTGCGAGATGAAAAATTATTCACTGCGGGAATAATCAAATCAATGCCATTAAAGATAGGTGCGGTGTTCTCTGTTTCCTTTGTGCTGGTGTGTTTTTTGTTATTCTCCATACTGTCTTTTTGAACTGTTATGCTATAGCATAACACCCGTTATAATAAAATGCGTTGTGATATGCGTGTTTTATAAAATAAAGATTGTTCAAAATTCGTAATTTTTAATTCAAAACTACTACTTCAGATCATTATACATCTGCAAAATTTCTGCTGCAGAAAGTGCACGATTATAAATTCTGACCTCATCAATTAACCCGTCAAAATATTGACCCCCGTTATCCTTCCCAACAGTTACAGGGGACGATGTGGAGGGAGGATTTATAGCCTGCCCCGTGGAATTCTTCAAAACTCCATTTTGATATATGAGAACCATTGATCCATTCCAAACCCCAACAATATGTACCCATTGATCTTTAAGGGTATTTGTAAATGAAATATTTAAAGTTGTTCCCCCATTTCTAAACCCAACTCCAATTGCATTACTCGCAGGACCAAAAGCATATAAGCTCCACCCATCCGTATCCCATCCGGCGTTTGCTCCTTTCCCAACGACATTAGGGTACGAACTTCCTGACCACGATGATGGAATTTTTATCCACGCCGCGACGGTCCCAACACTTGCGAGATCTAGCGTAGTATTACTTGAAACCTCAATATATTGATTTGTTCCATTGAGATCTAAACATTTTCCGGCTTTACAATTATTACTCCCTTGCCATGTTGGAGTATTATAAAGCGTCCCGTTATTTCCATATCCCGAATTATCATACGCAAGCGTGCTCGTTCCCTCATCAAGGTGCCAATATCCCACAAGCCCATCTTCTCTGCGAGTAGTTACTTTTCCCAATGTATTCACTACCACATCCCCCACCGTGGAACCACTGGAACCCGCAAGGAGTGTAATAATTTGATTTTGTGATACCTCTCCAGAAATGGCGGAAAAAATAATATCTATGTCCTTTCCCGTCGCTGGATTTCCAAAATTCACTCCCGATCGTAATTTATACGTCTGATCTGGTGATGAAGAAGCGAATGAGAGTCCACTCCACGTTCGAAACGATTGTCCATCGGCAATCGAATTTGAAAAACGAATTCCCCACTGTTTCCCATTTTTTTGTGTCACCGACATTTCTTGTGTATTTCGAGCAACCGCAACAATTTCTCCCAATGCAAGTTTTATATTTTGTGCCGCCCGATATTTATAAATTGTAAAAAAACCTCCAACAGAAATCACCGCAGAAATTGCAACTACAACAATAAGCTCGACAAGCGTGAATGCTGATCGACGACTACCAACTGACGACCAACAACCAACAATATATTTTATTGTTTTTTTTATATAGTTCTTCACGTTGTGGATCGTTTGTTGTATGTTGTGGGTCAGTTTTTAGAATTGTACTGTCAGTTGATAAATCGGAACAACGATGGCAAGTGCAATGACCCCAATAATGAGACCGATTGAAAGCAACATAATAGGTTCAAGAAATGCGACGAGCATCTTTAATGAACCCTCGACTTCTGCGGCATAAAAATCTGCGAGCGTCGCAAGCACTTCTTCAATATGTCCCGCTTTTTCCGATATTGCAATTAAGTTCACAACTGTTTTTGGGAAATAAGGTTCCCGCTTGAATGCCTCTCCTACTGTAAGCCCCTTTGCCAATCCGTCGCGTGAAATACGAACTAATGCTTCTTTTAATTGAAATTGTGTAATTGAATCGGAGGTAATTTCCAATGCATCGGTAAGCGGCATACCCGCTTTAATAAGTGTGCTGAGTGTCGCGGCAAATCTTTGAATGGCCATTTTTTTTGTCACATCACGCACGAGGGGAAGTCCGGAAAAAATACCCACCATCATTTTTTTGAATGCAAAAGACGTCTTATACAAGACTATAATAATTGCCACAAGGATAACTAATCCCACAATCACATATAATCCAAATTTCCCGAGAAAAAGACCAACTGCAAAAACAATTTTTGAAAATAATGGTGGTTCAAATCCACTTTCCGTAAACACTTTTGCGATTTTAGGAAGAGCAAAAACAACTAAGAAGATGAGAATAAGTACTGATGCGCCAAGAAGAATAATAGGATAAAATAACGCTCCCTTCACTTGATCGCGAAGCGCTTTTTCTTTTGTGAGTGACGCACTCAGATTTTCAAATATATATTCCAAGTTTCCTGCAGCCTCTCCCGCTTTCACTGAATTAATATATACTTGACTGAATGTTTTCGGATACCTCGCGAACGCGGCAAAAAATGGCTGTCCTTTCTCCAAGTTCGATCGCACTTCCAACAAAAATCCCCTCACTGCGGGCTTCGAAAAATCATCAATCAAAATATTAATCGCCTGAAGTAATCCCGTTCCAATTTTCAACATGAGTGCCAAATATTTTGATATAAACACTTGATCGGTAAGTGATATCTTAGAACCAAATATTTCTTTTCGTCCGGTTTGTGTGGCTTTCGAAACCGCCTTGACGCTTACCGGCTTAAATCCCTGGGAGGAAAGAAAAGTCAGCACTTGCCCGACATCATTTGCCTCAACATCATTTTCAATAATTCTTCCATCTGGTTGTGATGCGATGTAGTGAAATAACATAAAAAATAGGAATTAGGGTTTAGGCACTAGGGATTAGTAAAAATACAACGACATAACTATTATATTATTTTCTTTTTCTTTACGCTAATTCTTATATTCTATTCCCTAATTACGCGGAATACTTCTTCAATGGTTGTCATTCCAAGTTCTACTTTGCGAAGCCCATCTTCAACCATGGTAATCATCCCCTCTCTTCGGGCAATTTCACGTACTCCATCAAGACTAAAATCGGGGCTAATCATTAATTTACGAATTGCTTCACTTACCTCCATTGATTCAAAAATACCGATACGTCCAAGAAACCCCGTATAATTACACGCGGCACATCCCTTCCCACGGAAAAATACTTTGGGGAGACGTGCAATATCGGAGTTAATATTCATCGAAGAAAGTTCGCGTGTAATCACCTTTTTCATTTCTTCATCGGGATTGTAAGATTCAATACAATCAATATGAATTTTTCGCGCAAGACGTTGTGCGGAAATCACATTCAATACTGCTGCCGCCAAAAATGGTGCAACTCCCATATCAATAAGACGAGGAATTGTGGTAGGAGCATCATTAGTGTGAATACTCGAAAGCACCAAGTGACCGGTAAGTGCCGCCTGCACTGCGATATTTGCAGTTTCAGCATCTCGAATTTCACCGACCATAATAATATTTGGATCCTGACGAAGAATAGATCGAAGTCCCGAAGCAAATGTAATACCCGCCGCCACATTTACTTGAGTCTGATTCACATACCGCATATCATATTCAATTGGATCTTCAACGGTCACAATATTTACCTCCGGACGGTTCAAAATATTCAATACCGAATAGAGTGTTGTTGTTTTTCCAGATCCTGTTGGTCCGCACACAAGCACCATTCCATATGTTTTTTTTATTCCACTTTCAATCATATGTATCCCATCGTCAAACATTCCAAGATCGGACAATGAAATTGGTTTTTGCGCTGCTGCCAATAAACGCATTTCAACTTTTTCTCCATAAAAAGTTGGAATAATTGAGACACGAATATCAATAACACCGTCACCGATCTTAAATCGAAAACGTCCATCTTGCGGATGCGTATGCTCATCAACACGAAGTCCCGAAAGAATTTTTATACGTGCAGTTACCGCAGGACGAATCTCTTTTGGCATACGAATAATTTCATGGAGCACTCCATCAACTCTGAAACGCACTAAAATAACGTCATCGAGTGCCTCAAAATGTATATCGGATGCGCGAGATGAAATTGCATATTCAAGAAGATTATCCACAATCGCAACAATTGGAACATCTTGTGCGGCCTCTTTTAAGTCTTTGTCTGTTTTTAATTTTAACGATTCACGAACGCTGTCGTCAATGATTTTTTTGAAATCTTGGGTAAGTTTTTTTTGATAGAGAATAAATCCCCTATTCAGATCATCTTCGCTCGCAAAAAATACTTTTATTCTTCCCTTAAGTTTCAATGAAAGGTAATCAATTGTTTCAAGATCCGTTGGATCTTCCATTGCCACTTGATATACCCCATCAGCATCCTTCAAAAAAACGATAATTTTCCGAATGCGCGCAACATCTTCTGGAATAAGATGCATCACTTCCTCATCAATAACCACCGTTCCTAGATTTACACGTTCATATCCCAGTGTCCGCGCAAGGAGAGTGTAATAATAATCGCCTGTGATAAGACCCTGTGAAATAACGAGGTCCATCACATTTTGTCTTTTTCGTTCCGCCTCTTTATTCAATGAGTCGAACGTTTCCGCATTTAAAATACCCGCATTTACGAGCATTTCTTTTATTTTTGATTGAGGAAGAGAAATCATGATCGTAGTAACCAGTAATAGGTGAAAAGTAATGAGTAAAAAAACAATTATGGATTACTAATTACGGATTACTAATTCACTTATTATTATAGCAACAATCGCAAGAGGCATCCATAAATAATAAAATGGAAATCGATCCTCTGCTCTTTTAAGAATCCTATTTAAGTAAAATGTTCCTCCGATCCCAATTAAAAGTACTGCAAGAAGATAAAAAATCCACACATACATCCACGATGGATTTCCAAGAAGAAACACTGCGCTCCCCCCAATAAGGAGTTCCTCATCTTCAAAAAATCTGTTTCCAAATTTTTTGTTATATCTCCGTCCGTAAAAAATGAACAATGTCGCAATAATAAAGGAAATACAATAATACATCAAAAAACGAACAAAATGATACTGAAGGAGGTAAATAATACTTGTATAGGGAGGGAGAAAAAATAATGACGGGGGGCCAGCATCTGTCCACACAATATATTGCAATCCAGTAAGATAAAAATACCAAAAAACAATACTTATGACAGAAATAATAAATATCCACTTTGATACAAGAAAACGAAACGTATCAGAAAACGTTTTGTAAAAAATCTGGAGAAAAAATAAAACAAGTAAAATAGAAATGCTAAAAATCAGAATAAAATAATCTGTGGTCATCCTTTCTATTATATACGAACCCCGCCTCTCCATGGAGGGGCGGGAAATATATATCTCCTAAAAATCTATTATTTATTGGAGATCAAGTCCTGGAGCATTCCCAATTTCATACCACGATGCGTTATTTCCCTGATCCTTTGTAACCACGTCTCCAGCTCCCCCCGCCGCATATTTATTACTCTCCATCTTCGCATCAATTTCATAAAGAAGTGTTGAAGAACTCGTATAACTATAATAATAAGTCGCATCGTTCACTGGATCCAAAGGAAGACGGGAAAGTGGAGAACCCGAAGAAATTTGACCAAAGTTCACATTTACCCATCCTGTACCAGTTACTACAGTAGATGCATTTGTCACGCACGACCCTCCACTTGGAGAGGTAGTACCAACTGTACACGTTGATGTTGCGGTCCACGAGGTAAGATTTGCTACTTCAGCAAGATAGAGCGCAAGTGCATTGTGAAGTGCCGACAAATCTGAGACACGCGTCGAATCTCTTCCCTGTTTCACGAGTTGAGCAGGATTCAAAATAATGACGACCGCAGTGGCAAGTACCGCCAAGATAGCGATAACAACAAGGAGCTCAATGAGGGTAAAACCCTTTCTTTTATTTATATTCATATTATTTGAGAAATGACCTTTACACCAGGATATTATACTACAAATAAATACATTTTTGAATGTGGATAACAAAAAAATGAATAAAGAAAAAATATACTTGATCTAGAGATTTAATCCTGGAGCATTTCCCACCTCATACCAACTATTGTCGTTTCCTCCATCTTTTGTATTCGAAACAACATCCCCCGTTCCACCAGGCCCATATTTATTACTCTCCATTTTTGCATCTAATTCATAGAGAAGTGTTGAAGAACTCTTAAATCCATAATAATATGTCGCATCGTTCACCGGATCCATAGGAAGTCGGGAAAGTGGAGATCCTGAGGAGATAGCATTAAAGTTTATTGGTACCCATCCAGTACCGGTTACCGCAGTTGAACTTGAAAATGTACACGGGTCAAATCCTGTTGGTTTTGATCCGGCAGTTTCGTTGGTGCAATAGGTATAGGGAGTCCATGAGGTAAGTCCCGCAACTTCTGAAAGATAGAGTGCAATTGCGCTATGAGTCGCCGCCATATCGGAAATGCGCGTCGAATCTCTTCCCTGTTTCACGAGTTGAGCAGGATTCAAAATGATGACGACCGCAGTGGCAAGTACCGCCAAGATAGCGATAACAACAAGGAGCTCAATGAGGGTAAAACCCTTTTTCGATTTTTTTATTTCCATCGTAATATTCACAAGAAATAGCGACCTTTCTTTCCCTTTATTATACACTTTTATTGACCTTGAAGTAAAAATTCTTTTACACGTCCTACAAGCTCTTCCATTGAGATACGTGCCTTCACAAAATATCCAACCGCACCGAGCGCCTGTCCTTTTTCGAGATCTGTTTCCTGCCCAAGATTCGAAATAATTACAATCGGCACTTTTTGCAACAATGGATCGGATTGTACTTTTTCCAAAAATTCAAATCCAGATATCTTTGGAAGGATAATATCAAGGAGTACCAAATCAAGTTGATTGTTTTTCAATAATTCAAATCCCTCGCTTCCATCACGAGCAAGTAAAACTTTAAATCCTTCTTTTTCAAGACGCTGTTTCAAAAGCGTTCCCAAAAGTGGTTCATCTTCAACAAGAAGAATATTTTTTATTGGCACTGAAGTTGATGTATCCATTTTTTATTTCTCACTCTATTATACATCGGCACTGTAAATAACAAAAATCCATCCGCCAACTGGCGGATGGATTTTTGTTATAGCAAACATTTTTAGTTGTCCTAATCTTCGCGGCCGAATTTTGTTTCTCGAAATTCTTCGAGAAGAAGGCTCGGCTCAGACCTTCTTGATTTGTAAAAAAGTATCACAAATCGTAAACAGCGATCCGCCAACATTGCTGTTTTAGGCGTCTCACTTTTTACGACTTGTAATCGACATAATTTAATTGATCCACGAGCAGCTTCCGCTACCCGTGCCTTGTTACGACTTAGTCCTCATCACCGAGCTTAGGCTGAACCCCGGTAGGAGTTTTTACCTATTCCCAGCTCCGCTGACTTGACGGGCGGTGAGTACAGGACTCGAGAACGTATTCACCGCAGCATGCTGATCTGCGATTACTAGTGATTCCGACTTCATGAGGGCGAGTTGCAGCCCTCAATCTGAACTGGGGCCAATTTTGATGGGATTAGCTCCGCCTTACGGCTTGGCAACCCATTGTATTGACCATTGTAGCATGTGTGTGGCCCAGGGCATCAAAGGGCCATGCTGATTTGACGTCATCCCCGCCTTCCTCCGTCTATGCGACGGCAGTCTTCCCTGACACGTATAACAGAGAACAGGGGTTGCGCTCGTTACCCCACTTAAGGGAACGCCTCACGGCACGAGCTGACGGCAACCATGCAGCACCTGTGCACATGTCCTCGTAAGAGGAGGGTTCTCCTTTCGGAAAATTTTCATGTACATTTCAAGCCCTGGTGAGGTGTCTCGTTTACCGTCGAATTAAACCACATGCTCCACCACTTGTGCGAGTCCCCGTCTATTCCTTTGAGTTTTAAGCTTGCGCTCGTACTTCCCAGGCGGCAGACTTAACGCGTTAGCTACGTCACCCCGAGGGTCGATACTCGAGACAACTAGTCTGCATCGTTTAGGGCGTGGACTACAAGGGTATCTAATCCTTTTTGCTCCCCACGCTTTCGCGCCTCAGGGTCAAGAGTGTCCCAGCAGAATGCCTTCGCCTTTGGTGTTCCGCACGATATCAACGGATTTCACCCCTACACCGTGCGTTCCATCTGCCTCTAACACCTTCTAGTGCAACAGTTTCCACGGCGATTTCTGAGTTGAGCCCAGAGATTTAACCGCAGACTTACCGCACCCCCTACGCGCCCTTTACGCCCAATAAATCCGGATAACGCTTGTGGCCTTCGTATTACCGCGGCTGCTGGCACGAAGTTTGCAGCCACTTATTCCTACGGTACTGTCAACCTTGCGGCTTCCTCCCGTAGAAAAGTAGTTTACACACCGAAATGCTTCATCCTACACGCGGCGTCGCTCCATCAGGCTTTCGCCCATTGTGGAATATTCTCGACTGCTGCCTCCCGTAGGAGTAGGAACCGTGTCTCAGTTTCCTCGTTGGGGAACAGGCTCTCACCTCCCCTACCGGTCATAGCCTTGGTGAGCCATTACCTCACCAACTAGCTGATCGGGCCTAGGCCGATCCCAAAGCGACTTGCGTCTTTACCCCACCTTCGCTCTGCGTTCCACTTGAGCTACGGCGGGCAGGTCTTGCGACTTGCCCGATGAAGCTTTTCGTGAAGCGAAAAGCGAAAGCGGGGACTATCAGGAATTAGCGAATCTTTCGACTCGTTTTGCCTGACTCTGGGGTACATACCAAGGTGTTACTAACTCGTTCGCCACTAACTTTACATAGAGCACAAGAAAATCAAAAAAATAATTTCCTTGTGCTCCACATAAAGTCCGTTCGACTTGCATGCCTTATCCACGCCGCCAGCGTTCATCCTGGACCAGGATCAAATCCTCTAAAGAAATGAAAATTAGGGCAACTAAAAATGTTTATTATTTAGTATGCTATATGCTTGCAATATATTGGATATATATGCTATTCGTTTTTCAATCTACATTCGATATTCCGAATAAAATACCGCTTAAAACGGCATAAAGAAGTATAAGAAAATAATACCGTCCATGTCAAGCGTATTTGGGCACCGTTGTTTTCATTCAAAAAGCGTCTAAAATAAGGGTAGAAACTAAACAAATGAGGAGGGTATGATATGTCTGACCGATTAATATTTAAGGTAGTATCCAAAAAAATCAAAAAGAGAAAATTCCCCCACATGGAAATAAAAATTGCAGTAAAAGATGGGAAAAAAGAAATGGGAACTATCACTATAGGTCTCGGAATTTTGGGAGCGTTAACACTCAAAAATATTTAATACCAAAAGCCACATATTTCCATGTGGCTTTTATTTAGAGAATAAAATATTATTTTTCAATAAACCTCCCATCACTAATTTTTTGACACTTGTCCCAATCATATATACGCCCATTCATCGCAACGTAGATACCACCGTCAAGAACGTTGAGTACCCCAACCGCGACACCAATATTAAACTCCGCATCAGATTCTTTAAATTTGTAAGGCTGTGAAGCTCCAGTCAGTATAATTGCCTTTCCCTTCACATTACTTAACACTTTCGCAGTGTCGATCATAGTGTCAGTCCCGTGTGTAATCAATATTTTATCAGCAACGCAACCCTCGCATGCTTTTTTTATTAGCTGGCGATCATCGTCAGTCATGTCCAAACTGTCTTTCTCCATCAGTTTTTCAATATCATAATCAAAATTGAGTTTAACTTTCTCTTCCCCGATTTTTCTGATAGCGGGAGTCCCAAACGAAAAATTGATAACTCCTTTCCCTTCAGAATAAATTTTATCTATACTTCCACCTGTGGTAAAAACCTTTATTCTCATATTGCAATTGTACCATCACAAGACACAAACAATCAATTGTGCAATAAAACATTGCTATTTTAAAAAGAACGTGTAATAATGAGCCCTGCATAAATATAGAGATATGAAAAAGGACATCCATCCAAAATATTTTCCAAAAACAAAGATCACCTGCGGATGCGGACATACATTTTCCTTTGGAGATACAAAAGAAGATTTGAAAGTAGATATCTGCAGTCATTGTCACCCATTTTATACCGGCTCGCAACAGCTTATCGACACGGCGGGACGCGTTGAGCGATTTAAAGCGCGCCAGTCAAAAATTCAACCAAAAAGAGAAATAAAAACGAAAAAGAAAGCCGAGGGAAAATCGATGATAAAAAAATCTTCAGAAAAAAGTCACAAAACACACGTGACCAAATCAAAATAATATCTACATATGGAGCTAAAGATACAAAACAGGACAATTTTTGGGAAAAAAGTAAAACAACTGAGATCGGTAGGACTTATCCCCGGAGAAATTTTTGGACACGGGTTCAAAAATGAACACGTGAGCATACCTGTAAAAGACTTCGAAAAGATATATAAAGAGGCAGGAGAAAACACTGTTATTACACTCATAAGCGAATCGGGAGGAAAAACACCAGTACTTATCTCGCGTGTCGAACGTGATTTAATAAAAAATACTGTTCTTTCCATTGATTTTTATCACGTAAGGAAAGATGAAAAAATAAAGACGCGAGTGCCTATTGAATATGTTGGCGAAGATGCAGTGACAAAAACAGGAAATCTCCTTGTAAAAGTACTCGACGAAATTGAAGTGGAGGCACTTCCCGATAACATCCCCCACTCATTTACCGTTGATGTATCTGCCCTCGTAAATCCTGGAGAAGGAATAAGTGTCGAAGATCTAAAAGTAGGAAAAGATGTAAAAATTCTTACTCATAAGGAAACAATCATAGTGACAATAACGGAAAAAGCAAAAGAAGAGGTAGCCCCGACACCGGAAGTCACCACCGAAGAAACATCGGAAGCACAAGAAAAAACAGAAGAGGAAAAAGAATAAACCGGAAAGAAAAAATCCCACCCCACAAAGGTGGGATTTTTAATAAAATAAAAATCAGTTATACTGATAATATATTCTTATGCAAAAGAGGGTATTCGACATTATAACAAGCGGAGAACAACGAATACACGTTGGATATAAAAAAGGCATGCATATTCCTCTTGTCAGAATTTTAAAGATACTTCTCCCTGTGGGAGTGGTGGTGCTTCTTTTTTTTGGCTCCGTGCAAGCTCCCCAGCGATTCCTCTTCGTTGCTGCACAAGAACAACAAAAAACAGAGACACCAACCCCAGAAAAAACGGAAAGCGAGATAAAGTTTAATAATTTACAGACACAACGCGCAGAACTTGAGCGTCAGCTTGCAGAATACGAAAAGCAAATTGATGAGACACAAAAAACAATCGATGAATACAAGAAAAAAGGAAGTACACTGAAAAACGAAATAGCAACCCTGAATGCAAAGGTTGATAAACTAAACCTACAGATACGCGCGGTGAATGTAAGTCTTTCAAAAATAAATCAGGATATTATTGAAACACAAAAACAAATTGGTACTACTGAAAGTAAAATAGACACAAACAAGGAGGCGCTCGCCGAATCATTGAGAGTTATCTATCAAAATGACAACCAAAATATGATGACTATCCTCCTCGCGAATAATACCCTTTCCGATTTTTTTGGGTCACTGAATAATTTAACGCTCGTACAAAATAACTTGCGTCTCACCCTTGAAGAGGTTACAAAATTGAGACAAGAATTACTGAACCAAAAAGAAGAGCTTACGCTTCAAAAAGAAGATGTAGAAAATCTAAAGGCAATTCAACAAGCACAGAAAAAGAATGTTCAAATAACACAATCAGAAAAGAGCAAAATATTAAAAGATACAAAAGGAAAAGAAACGGAATATCAAAAAATATTGGTAAAAACAAAAGAAAGCGCGGCACAGATAAGGAGCAGAATCTTCGAGTTATTAGGAGGCGGTCAACTCACATTCGAAAAAGCGTATGATTTTGCTCGACTTGCAGAAAAGGCAACGGGCGTTCGCTCTGCTCTCATTCTCGCAATTTTGAATCGTGAATCGCTTCTCGGAAAAAATGTGGGAAAATGTTCATACACCACCGCGATGCATCCAACGCGTGATGTACCATATTTCCTTGAGCTCCTGAAGCGTTTAGGTATCGACCCAACGTCTGATTTTGCAAAAGTATCGTGTGCAAATCAGCACGGTGCGTATGGAGGTGCGATGGGTCCTGCACAATTTATCCCCTCAACATGGAAGCTTTATGAAAGTAAGATTTCTGCAGTCACTGGAAATAATCCTCCAAATCCATGGAACAATGCGGATGCATTCGGTGCCACTGCGGTATATATAAAAGATCTTCTTGGATCAAAATCGTGTATTGACTATGGAACAGCAAATAAGGGCGCGGCTTCATATCAAACACTTACCGAAAGATGTGCCGCGGCAAAATATTATGCCGGAGGAAATTGGTATACATATCGCTTCTGGTATGGAGATCCCGTGGTACAACAGGCGAATTCATACGAAGATGACATTGCAGTCTTAAATAAATAATCCCGCCGTCGGCGGGATTATTTATTTTCTTCAAACGCTTTCACAATTTTATCCATATTTCCCTCTAGTATTCCCTCAATGTTTGAAAATTTCTTTCCAATGCGATGATCGGTAATCCTATCTTCGGGAAAATTATATGTTCTGATTTTTTCCGAACGATCTGCCGAACCAATTTGTTCACGACGAATCTGATCCACTGACCCCACTGACTGTTCTTTTTGCAGTTCAAAAAGTTTTGCGCGAAGTATTTCCATCGCTTTTTCCCGGTTTGCGTGCTGTGTTCTCTCCTCGCGACAACCCACTGTAAGTCCAGTTGGTTTGTGTAAAATACGCACCGCGCTTTCCACTTTATTTACATTCTGTCCGCCCGGACCTCCCGCGCGGGAAAACGTTACCTCGAGATCACTGTCACGAACATCAATTGCTTTTGCCTCAACAATCGGAAGCACTGCGACAGATGCAGTTGAAGTGTGAATTCTCCCTTGTCGTTCAGTGGTAGGAACTCGTTGCACACGATGTACTCCAGATTCCTGTTTCAAGGCATCATACACCCCAATGCCTTTTATTTCAGCGACAAGCGTTTTATATCCCTTTGCTCCACTTTCACTTGCATCAAGAACCGAAAATCCCCATCCGCGTTTCCCCGCGTATCGTTGATACATACGCGCCAAATCTCCGGCAAAAAGAGATGCCTCATCCCCTCCGGCTCCTGCTCTAATCTCAAGTATAATTTTATTGATATTTTCCATATAAAAATAAATAATTTTTCATGCCCCGTTAGAACCAAAGGTTTCTAATGGGGTTTATTTCGGTAGTATCCATAACCAACTCATTAAACATCAAAAAACGTTTTGAAACAAGCAAATAAAACAAAATCCCCGCTATTGCGGGGGGTGTAATTTTCTGAGTGCTTTGTTAATTTTCAGGACAACGTTTTTTCCGAAAACTGTGTCCATTCGGGAAAGTTTTTTAAGCATCGCTGAAAGTTTTTCAGATTTTTCCAACAACTCTTTCTTTTCTCGGAATTCTTTCTTGAATGAAATTTCTATATATTTGGAAAAGACAGCTCTGCACACGAACTCTTCTATCGCATGCGAGATTTTTCTTATTGCAACCGCAGAGGGAGTGAGTCCAGAACATATAGAACATAAACACATCACTTCTCCGGGATAGAAACCGAATATAGGAACTTGGAAACCGTCGTAATGGTATTTTTCATTACTTCTTCGTAGATGAAACTCACTAGAAGTAATTTCCCCATCTTTAACATCAATAAGATATAGTGCCGTTTTTTGAATCTCACTACTATCTTTTGTGATGCAACCTTCAATATTTAATTCCTCGCCACCATGACCATATTCTGGTGTGTACTTCGTGAAAAAAATGGAACGATCGCAGTTTGCACAATGTACACCTACGCGCTCTCTTTTCCCAGTACTATCTATCATAACCACCTCTTTTATTATGAATAACTACCACCAGTGTAGCGCTAATATTTATAGGGTCAAGCAAATCCCCCAATATATTGGGGGATTTAAATTATTTCATTCGTGTCTTTCCTGCGACAGGAAAAATTGTTTCTAACCCTGAAACTATTCCATTCACTATCTTCGGTTTTCCATTTTCGATAATAAGAACAGGAAATCTAGATGTCGGAGAGAGAGTTCCAGCAAACACGTACTGGCAGTCTGGACGAAGTTTTTCTCTAAATTTCACATAAAACTGCGGGATTTCGTCCGCATACATAAACCGCTCATCTTCTAACCTCTCCCGGATTCCCTCAAAAGATCTACTATGTGTCAACCAAAATGGATCTATACATACAAACACAACATATTGATTTGGTAACGCGTCATTACCAACAAAAAAATGAAGCGCATCTCCTTCACACTCCATACCAATAAGGGACATTCTCGTTGTGTGGGGTATAACCTTATCAATATATATCGGCTCAAAATATTGGAAATTGTAATCAGTAAAGTCTTGAGAAACAAAAACTGGGTACGTTTCAAAAAAACCGCGTGACCGGGAATAATCATACACATATTCGTCCAGTGCTCGAAAACGATGAAATTTATATTCGATTTCTCGTTCTGCCTGTTCTCTCAATAACCCAGCGATAGATCGAGAAAAAATGTGATATGCGGCAAAAAGATCTTTTTCCTCTATCAGAAGTTGTAGCGACCTGAATATTCCAAGTGGAATTTCTGTCTTTTCTCCGTTTAAACGAAATTTTTCTTTCGCCCGTCTTATGAAATCATCAATTTTACTTCTAAAGTCAATGTGGGATTGTGATATCTTAAGCTTCCTCTGAAGCTCTTTGTTTTTTTCCTGCTCGTCTGCGACAGATCCTTCTTTGTTTTCCGTCATGACAAACCTCCTTATGATGTTATTAAAATACCATTAATACCAAGTGTTTCTTGGTATTAATGGTATACCTCCAAACGAGATAGATGTAAAGAAATATACTAAAGTCTTGAAAAAAGTTTTACCCTTTTTTCCACAACTTCTTCAATTGCCTTAACTACTTCTGGCATCACTTTATACGGCGCAATTTCAAGTGGATTCTCTCGGAGTGCCTCCTCAAGTTCTTTTCTCCAGATATAACGGAGTTCAGTCGAAATGTGCACGATGGAAATTCCCGCATTGATTGCCGCAATAAAATCTTCATCCACTATTCCCGACCCCCCATGGAGTACAAGTGGGACCCCACACATTATGCGAATATTTCTTATGCGCTCTATATCAATGTGCGGATTTGGCATGTCTTTAAACATTCCATGTATATTTCCCACTGCCGGTGCCAATAAATCAACGCCCGTTTCCTTTACAAACCGCGCCGCATCCTCTGGTTTTGTAAGATCTTCGGGACGAATGGCAGCACCGCTGGGCACATCCGAAAGGATCTCTGACGAAGAACCAATATATCCAAGTTCACCCTCAACAATTACATTTGGATTTATCGATTTTGCAACACCCACTGTTTCTTTTGTCTTTTGTATATTTTCATCAAGAGAAAATTTTCCTCCGTCAAAAAGTACTGCATCAAAACCCGCTTCGACTGCCTCTTTTATTTTTTCAAGCGAATGTGTATGATCCGCATTTAAAAACAACTGAAATCCACCCTCTACCGCATGTTGCTCATTATAACTTTTTACAAAATCGACAACGTGCTTCACACCAAGGTATGCGCGTTCCCCTTCCGACACACCAATAATCACGGGTACATTCAACCTTCCCCCAACATGTGCAATTGCTTTTAATTGCTCGAGGTTTCCGATATTGAAATGCCCGATTGCAATTTTTTTCTCTTCTGCCTCTTTAATTATTTGTATAAGTGATTTCATAGATTATCGAATAAACCCAATTATATTAAACAACGAAATGATCAAAATTACTGTCAGAAGAACAAATTTTATTTTCGGAAACTTCTCAAAAAGTTTTTCAAACAAAAGTCCTACAATCAAGCCAATAACCACGACAAAAAATAGATCAATCCCGAAATCCGAAAAAGAAAAGGTGTTGCAAACAGGTGAAGTGGGCATTATCACGCCGGGAGGTAGAGGAAGTGTTCCCCGCTCACAAAATGGTGACGGAAATCCATACCAAGCAACGTCGGCGATATTTATATTGTAATTAAGACGACTAATACTTAACGCAAAAAAGAAAAATAGAACTAAAAACTTGGTACTTGTTGGTTTGAAAAAGTTTTTCATATTATTAAGTATAATCCTGTTTTTATATTTCAAAATACCCCCTCAAAAGATGTTTTTTCATCGCCTTTTCAAGTAATCGCTCACCAAAATATCTTTCAAATACTTTGTTCCATAGTGCTTCTTGATGATGATAGAGATACTTAATCAATTCCTTTTTTTTCACAAGAGACATTACGGTATCAACAACATTGAAACTTATGAGCACATCATTCCCCACATCGTCTTTGAAATAATCACCTACCCAATCTAGATCTTCCCAAAAAGAAAGTCCACTACTTTCAAATGGGATTATATCACTGATCCGTGCAAGATCGGACGAAGCACGTGCCCAATGAAGCGCTTCGGGATTTATCCTTGGCACGAATAAACGCCATTCATTTTCGTCATCTTTTGCCAAATATCGCTGCACCACAAGCCATAGTGTTTTCTCTCCCTCGACAGGACGTTTTTCGGGTACGTCACCACGAAGAAGTGAAATAAGATTTTGTGAAAAAGTTTTTTTATCCGTGCTCACTATCCGAAACATATCGGAATAAAACGGCACCTCATGTAAATAATGAAGCACTAAGCTCATCATGCGCAATAACTCTCCGGAAATTCCGAGTGAAATAGGAATAATAAACACCACCCCCAATTCTTTCAAATGACTGATATTGTGCCATTTTTTCATCACAAATACCTGCGCCACATTATTCCACTTTGATGAAAGTGCTTTCACTTCAATCTCCCGCTCTTCGAAATCTTTTGGGGTTAATTCTTCATAAAGATTGAAAAACTTCTTATTTAACCACTCATTCCCCTCCACAAATCGAAGCGCGCAAAATATTTCAAACAAGTCCTCTTTCTCCAGCATTTTTTCTACCGAGGCATACCCCAGATATGCAAGTATTTTTCGAGGTGGTTCTTTTCTTAATAACTCCTCCGCTTTTTTCTTTTTGAGAAAAAAACCGCGGGTGGGAGCCCCCGATGTTTTTATTACTTGTTGAGCAACACCCGCCACCTGTTCACATCCCTTCTGTGATGTCCACGACGGTCTTCCAAGTGCTTCATAAAGTGCATGATCATCGGCTTCAATTTTGGATATTAACGCATCGTACACCTCTTTCGCATCTGCATGCATTGAAAGCCCAAGTCGACGTATCCTATCTTCAACAATAGTCTTGTTTTCATCAAAAATTGAATCAAATACGTGTTTCTTTCCAGTTACCTCGGAAAAATGCGTATCAATTTTACAAAGATAATCCTGGTCGCATCTCAATATTTTTGCAATATGTTTAATTGATTCATCCATACCTCTTTATTGTACCAGTTTTTCAGGCACCATCACCCGCAAACCCAGCGCGTATTCATATTCTTCAAGTACCACCGATCGTGGCACAATGGCCCGGGCACGCACGATTTCATCGAGCGCTATTTTCATGTTATTTGCCGTAATGGAAGCCGGATTGCGAAATGGATTTATTACCATGTATCCAAATTTTTTAATTATCTCTCTGTTTTTTTCAACATTTCTGACAAGTACAATCGCCGCATCATCCCAATATACGAGGGTGAATTCATTTTCGCGCAAGAGATTCACCACAAGATTATTTGCGAATATATCGAGTGGAGCACGATACCATAAAATCATTCCATTTATTTTATATTTCTCATTCATTATTTCTTTCCAATCCCCCTCTTGTCTCGCAATTGAAATATATTCCTTTGTGGGGAGTCCCTTATACACCTCGTTTCGCCCATCAAGAAATACTTTCTCTTGTGGCCACAGTTTCCAAATAAGGTATCCACCATTTTCAAGATTAAAAAATGGACCCGATATATTCTCACGAAGAATAAAATCAACTGCTCCAACAGGAAGAACTCGTTCATCTACTGTTCCGAAAGCAACATCGCGTTTCAATAATACTCCTCCCGCAACAACACAAAGAATAAGCACTCCCACAAGCGGAATTGAATACGAATTACGAAGTACCCCTTCGGTATGGATCACCTCTTTTTCATAGTGCCACTCGAGTGTCCAAAGGAATAACGGGAATACGAGAATTGGAAAGAAGATAATGTGACGGATGGAAATAAACGGAAGGATAAATGCAAACAACACAAGACCAATTTCGAAAAAATCATTACGCAAAAAATTTATTTTTCTTCTCGTAAGATTCCACAATATAAATGCAAGTGAAATGCACATAAGAAGAATGAATGTTTTTGCCTGCCACGTTGAAAGACGGTCAAAAATTGAAAACCATTCCATCACTCCAAGTTCCTTTGCGGTAGATGCAATGTCCTGTGAATATGTAAGTAAAGAAAACCCGTTTGGGTTCAAAAGTGTGAGAAGAATTGAGGAAATAATTAAACCCCCCTTAAGAAATAATTCTCTGCTGTGAACCCGCCATTCTCGGATAACTTCCGAAACGAGAAAGAGAAGCAACAAGGCGATACCTAATATCACCCCCGCATGCATGTTTGCCCACAGAAATAAAAGAGGGGGCAATACAAGAAGTTTTTTGAATACGCGATTTTTTTTGAACGAAAAAATAATATAAAGAAGGAGAGAGGTAAATAAATATGAAAAAATTTGCGGGCGGGCGGACCATAAGTTAAATGTAAGGGAAAAAAAGAAAAAGAAGATAATAAATGGGATCCATAAGGTGTTACTGAACAAACGCACAGTTTTGAATATGGTAAAGAATGTAAAAAATCCAATACACCCAACAAATAAAATCACTCCCCACGCACCAAAAAGCGAATAAAAGAAGAAAAAGAAAAGACCAGGCAACCAATAATGCGCTACCCACGGAGCATAAGGGGCGGTAAATGAAAAGATGTCTGTGTGAGGTATCAAACCCGTGTTCCATACATATTCGCCTGTCCGTATGATAAATCCCGTATCAGATTCACGAATCGGATGAAGTGAAAATAAAAAAACTGCAACAAAAAATATTGCAAATACAATAAATAAAAATGTCTTAGACGTTCTCCACATCCAAATTAAGAAACCCCCAGCGTTTTTTCAAAAAATCTTTCTTTGTGAGAATCCCCTCGGCTGCGCCAATGTGTTCAACCACTGATGTCGCATTTGCCGTCGCAAGACGAAGTGCAAAATGGATATCATTTTTTTCGATGAGTCCTGCAACAAACCCAGAACCAAACGCGTCCCCTGCCCCTGTTCTGTCTACCATAATTTTCTCTTCAAAAACTCCCGCACGATACATATATGAACCATCTGAAACAATCGCCCCACGTCGTCCATCCGTAACCACGGCGATTCCGTCAACTAACTCATCAAATTTTCTGAATATTCCCTTTTCATCGGTATATTTCATATCTGTGATATAGGCGGCTTCTTCACGATTTACAATCACCACATCGGATAATTCAAGTATCTTATGGAGATCTGACTTTTTCATATCAAGATAAAAACGGGAAGGATTAATCGCAATTTTTGTATTTCTCTTTTTTAAAATACCGAGTGCGGAAAATAATACAGGAAATGCAGTTGCACCGGGAGCGATATATGCCCACCGCGAAGAAAGCTTCGAGGAAGGGATATCGTTTTTCTTAAAAGCACTTGATGCACCATGATACACAAGAATTGTCCGTTCCCCATTTTGGGCGAGAAGAATAGTCGAATATCCCGTTCCAGTGGTTTTATCGCGTACGATAATTGGAACAACACGCTCTCTTTTAAAAGAATTAATAATTTCATCCCCCACAGCATCGTCTCCAACCTTGCAAATTGCAGCAGTTTTAAATCCCTGCCGGGAAAATGTCACCGCAGCATTATGTGCGCCTCCCCCTGACGCAAAAATCGGTCTTTGAACCTCAAGTTTTGCCCCAAATGCAAAACACTCGGCCTCACCAGTTCTAAACCCCATTTTTTCCAAATGTTCCGGATCTCGGAGAACCTTAAAGAGATTACTCCGCAAAAACACATCCTGTGTTGCGGTCCCAATAGTAAGTACATCAATCATATATTCCATTATACCCCAAAAAACAAAAAGCCCCTATATTGCGGGGGCTTTCACTTTATTTAAAAACTCATCGTTTCCATCTTTAACTTTCCTCGTGACGGACGAAGTGTCACAGAGACATTTCCCTTGTTTTCACTTACTTCAACAACAGTGCCATGTTTTGCAGGAAAAATTTTTGATTTAATATTTCCTCCTTCCTTTAAAACAATAGTAGCATGAGTTTCGGTTTTTTTTACTTCTATCACTCTACCCTTTTCTAAAACTATTCGTACCACTTCCGCTTTCCTTGCCATAAACAGTTCTCCCTATGTTAATATTTAAACGCTAATTTCACTCTATTTCGAAAAAAATATTTATTGAAAGCTTTTGTGAGACGAATGGTTCTGTGGTTCTCAGCCACAACGTTCGGAGTAACTTGTACATTCTTTTTCAACTTTTTCCTTCCTTCATCACGACATTGCTTCGCCATAGGATGGCCTCCTTTTATTTATTGTTATTAAATTAGTGCAGGTATTCTTTATACCTCTTTCATAAAAAAACGTCAACTTTATCGCAAATACTTTTCGATATTTGCCTTATGTTCATCGTATGTCCTCGCACAATGGATTTGCCCACTACTGTCGTGGAGATAAAACAAACATTTTGTTTCTTCAGGAAAAAGCACAGCGCGAATTGCGTTTATTCCGGGATTTGAAATTGGATGTGTGGGCAACCCCTTATATTTATACGTGTTATATTTCGAATCAATTTGCTTATCCGCAACCTTTATCGGTGCCCACCATCCCTTCTCTGTGTTTCCGCGAATATATTGCACCGTTGCATCAACTTCCAACTTTGTATCCTGAAGTAACCGGTTCCACAAAATTCCCGCAATGATCGGCATATCACTCTTCCCCGCCGCTTCGCGTTGTACAATTGATGCAATCTTCAAAAGCGTTGTCCATTTTATATTTTGCTTTGTCGCTTCTTTCGCAAACTCGGCAAATTTTTCCTGAAATTTATCTTGCATTCGCTCCGCAATTTTTTCTGGTGCTTCATCTTTCGGAATTAAATAGGTGTCGGGAAAATACACTCCTTCAAAAAAATCTGGATTTTTTGTTGTGTCTTTACGAATCCACTCACCTTTCTCGTTTTCGCTCCACTCAAGTGTTTTTGCCAAAATATCAGCAATCTCTTCTTTCCGAAGTCCCTCGGGGATTATTACCCACTTCATATAGGGACCGTTTTTTATTGTGGATATAATTTCCCATACATTCATCCCTTTTGAAATTTTATATCCTCCTGATTCAATGGAAATGCCTCCGCGCAAGAGAAGCGTTATATTAAAACCAAATGTACTTCGTGTAAATCCCTCGTTTTTCAGCTTTTCTGCCACCCCCTGCATTCCAGTGTTTAACGGGACAATAAAGCGTTCACCTTCCCCACTCCCTGGTGCACTCAAAAATTGCCAGTAAAAAACCGCTATTAAAATAAATATTACAAATAATATTATTAGAAACTTCTTGCTCATACTAACTTAATTTCCACGCGACAATGCCAAACTCTTTTATTTTCTCCTTATATCCGGGAAATTTATCATACATATCGTTTAATTCCTTCTCGGAATGCGCATTTGGATTTATTGCGCTCGGTTTGTATTTTTTCACCAGTGATTTCACCGACAGAAAATATTCAACACTCTTAACTTGTTTTTTAAATTTCCTCTTTCCACACACAAAAACCAAAATATTTCCTTTCTGGAGGTTTTGATATTTTTTCGTCGCCGCGCGGGTTTCTATCCTCTTCGTTCCGTTTTTAATTGCAAGAAAAATATCGCGGTTTACCATCCTAAATCTTATGATAACTTCTTTATGTTTCATAACCTAAAATCCAAGCGCAGATAAAACCAAAGAAAATCCCGGAAGAAGTTTCCTTTTTCGTATCTCACTTGGTTTCACCCATTCATATCCTCGAACTTCCCAATCAATTTTTATTTTATCTGTTTTTATTTCAACAAAAACTGGATGCACAATCCATGTTTTTTTATATTTTTTTGCTTCCTGATGGAAAATTGGTCCAATCTTTATTTTTCCTACCATACGAGATGAAATCCCAAGTTCTTCGCGAATCTCTCTAATAATTTTTTCTTGTATACTACGATTATCATCGAGAAAACCTGAAACACCATTCCAATAATTTGGATAAAAACGTAAATTCTTACTCCGCTTCATAAGTAATATTTTCCCCTTGTATTTTAAGAGACAATTGATAACCGGGGCATATCGAATATGAGTATAATCTACCTGCCCTCTTTTTGGTTTAAATATTTCTTTTTTATTTTCCATGGCACATAATAAATTTTTTATTTTGTCCGCAGGGACACACTTTTTTTGAGTATAATCCCATTACATCTGAAATTGTACCGTACAATGCCGTTTTCTTTTTATTCCGTTTCGCCCACTGATAGTCGCCATATGACCAATGCCAGTATTCTTTTGGATAATTTGAAAGCCCCGATCCACGAAGCGCAGAAAACATAATTTCCCTGTTTTTTTGTATATATGTGGGTAATAATTTCTGATCCGAAAGAGCATTTTGCTGATAGGTTAATCCTCTTTTTTTCATCGGAATTTTGTGTCCGCGTCTGTCGACCACCCTGATATCCACAGCTCCCCCACTCATGTGCCCCGACGAGGCAACTCCCTTCCAATCCGCCACATATTCTTCTACTTCTTTTATAATTCTCCCCCGTGTCCATTTAGGGTGCATCTTTTGAAAACGTTTGATGAAATTAAAATAAATTTCCGCCTGAATATATTGCGGGCGCCACGCATCGTTAATAATAAAATTCATGCCCTTCGGCAAATTTTTTTGGGCAATCCGCAACATCTCCGCAACGGTTCTTCGGAGATATGCGGTTTTCTCAATCTTCATCCGATCCCTTCCAAGATTAATCTTTATCCCCGGACAATACTTCTTTATATCAACAAGTGGTTCGTGGTTATCTTTTATTTTTATTTCGGAATTTTTCATAGGTATCCTCTATGTATAATTTTGCTATTCCGGCATTTTCTATAGATCGAAATTTGTGATGGTAACTGAAAAATTTTTCGATTAGTTCTCTCTCTTCTTTTGAAATATCACCCCACTCTCTGACTGTTTTTATGGTTTCATCGATAGCTACAATTTTGTCATCCTCATCTTCACGTTTGATTAGTGCTATTGGTTCAACATCAATTTCCTGCCCAACTTCCAATGTTTTTTCAGATAATATAAGTACATCGACCTCATCCCCCTCTTTTTCGTTCCATGTTTCGGGAATATATCCATAGTGGATCGGCATAACCCCATCATTAACAGGAATTACGTCTTTGGTGGGACCAAGATCAATAAATCCAGATTTATCATATTTAATGTGCCGCCGTCTATCATCACCCTTTGGAATTTCAATAATTGCTTTCATATATTATTTTTTATAAACAAAAGTTTATGAATTTCATCATTTTCCAAAAATGGCTTGAGGTCTGAATATTCTTCTAATTCATTTACAATAACCCACCTTATCTCCGAATGATCTTCGGGGTTAATCTTAATTTCTTGTGTATCTACCCCAACCAGAAATGGCGCAATAATCCACTTCCCCTCATTATCAATAATATCAAAGAGGTTTGATGAATTAATTATTTTTCCCTCAATACCTAATTCTTCTTTAATTTCCCTCAAAATTGTCTTTTCTGCTGTTTCCCCGTCATCGACAAACCCCGAAATAAATTCCCACTGATTTGGCGCAAATTTTTTCGTTGCCGCCCTTTTTGCGATGAGATATTTATCTCTATTCTTGATTATTGCGGTTGTAATGGTATAACTTTCCATATATCTATTCCTTATGATATTTCTGTATTTCTCACTGTATCCACGACATCATTAACATCTTTCGAATCGGCCCTCCATGGATATTTTTCAATCAAGTCTTCGGATATTATCTTTGCTTGTATCGTTTGTTGACCATCCAAATATGCTCTTACTAATCTATGTACGCCATCTACAATGAGCCACTTATCATTTTTCTCAAGAATGAGTATTGGGTATTTCATGTCAACATTTTTTACTCGCTTCTGTTGACTCTCACTCCTAGAAACTTTATTAATAGCGTCCCACGGAGTCAGATTCCAACTTTCTCCATCCTTACCCCACAAAGGCAAATCGAAATTCCATACTAAATCCTTAATCTTAAAATCAATGACAGGAATATCTAATGTGCTAAGTCTTTCCGCATCACAATAGATTTCATATCCGGCTTCCCTAAGAATTTTTGGTATTTTATTTCCCATCGTTTTTATCTTTTTACAACATTCCAACATTCTGCAGAATGTTGGAATGTTTATTTCCCATGATTTTTTTCATCAGACTCTAATAACTCTCGCGCCTTCTCCATATTTTTTTCCAAAACATACAAATCAACCCCAAGCGTCTCATTGGGAATTCCACTCGAATGCACTCCTTCTAATTGAAGAAAAGATTCTATCCCATGAGACCTCAACATTGTTTTTCCTATTTCCGCTTCAATTCTGGTAGGAAAATTTTTTATTTTTATCTCCTTCATAATTAATATAGTTATTTCCCATGACACTTCTTAAACTTTCTTCCGCTTCCACACCAACACGGATCGTTTCGTCCAACTTCTTTTGTATTTACATTCGCTGGCGGTTTTGATTTTGGTTCTTCTGTTTTAATCTGCTTTAAATCAAATTCGAAGATTGGAAAAATGGTATTCCATACAAGCGCTTCAAAATTTTTATTGAGTGCTTGAAATAATATATGTGCCTCACGTCGGTATTCAACAAGTGGTTCGTGCTGGGCATACGCGCGGATATTCACGGAATCGCGAAGTCCCTCGAGGTTTTCCAAATGTTCCACCCATAGCGTATCTATAATGCGCACAAAATGTTGTCCGATGATGAGTGCGCGTTCCGGTTCAAATGTTTCCGGAACTTTTTTCAGTTTTTCGTCGAGTTCATTCAACTTCTGATCAAGTGACTCTGATGGATTATATTCCGCCTCACGTATCATCTCCTCCCGCGCATGTATATGAAATTTTGAAAGAATATCCCATACGGTGTTTCGTATTTCATTCTTCTCTCCAAGTTCAAGATATGCATTCCGTTTTGTATAAATTGCACTCCGTTGTTTGTTCAATATATCATCGAATTCAAGGAGGTGTTTTCTCATATCAAAATTTGCCCCCTCCACCTTCTGTTGTGCCTGATTCACTGCTTTTGAAATCATCTTTGTCTCAATTGGTATATCTTCGGGAAAGTTTAATGTTTCCATAAGACGTGAGATACGTTCACCCCCAAAAATACGCACTAAATCATCCTCAAGTGAAAGGAAAAATTGCGATGATCCATGATCTCCTTGCCTTCCCGCGCGTCCTCGGAGCTGGTTATCAATACGTCGCGCATCGTGTCGTTCGGTGCCAATCACATGAAGCCCGCCAAGTGCTTTCACTTTTTCCATTTCCTCGTGAACCGGAGGGTTTCCCCCAAGAATAATATCAACTCCGCGTCCCGCCATATTTGTCGCAACAGTTACGGCACCAAATTTTCCTGCCTGCGCAATAATTGATCCTTCACGTTCATTATTTTTTGCATTCAATGTTTCGTGTGGAACCCCCGCAGATGATAAATATGAAGAAAGTGTTTCGTTGTTGCTGATTGAGGTGGTCCCCAAAAGTACTGGTTGCCCCTTTTTATGTTGCTCTTTCACCTCCTCCGCAATCGCCCGATATTTTGCCTCTTTTGTTTTATAAATTCTATCCTCAAAATCCTCACGGATCATCGGCTTGTTTGTCGGGATGCTCACCACATCAAGTCCATACACTGTATGGAATTCTTCCGCAGAAGTTTGTGCGGTTCCCGTCATTCCAGAAATCTTTGTATACAAGCGAAAATAATTCTGAATAGTAATTTGCGCGTATGTGCGATTTTCTTCTTTCACCAATACATTTTCTTTTGCCTCAATGGCCTGATGTAGCCCTCCGGAATATCTCCTTCCCTGGAGCATGCGTCCAGTAAATTCATCAACAATAATAATTTCCCCGTTGCGCACTACATAATCGCGATCGCGGAAAAAGAGCGATTTTGCGCGCAAACTTTCCTGGAAAAAATGCACAAGACGCGAATGTTCTGGATCAAATATATTGGAAACCCCAATTATTTTTTCCACCTTTTCAATTCCTTCTTCGGTTGCATTCACTGAACGAAGTTTTTCGTCAACGATATAATCTTTGTCTTTTTCCAAACGCTCCGCGATACGCGCAAACATTTTGTAATATTCACTCGACGCTTGATCGGGCGATGCGATAATAAGCGGAGTTCGTGCCTCGTCGATTAAAATGCTGTCGACTTCATCAATAATCGCATAATAATATGGGCGCTGTACCCTATCTTCCGTTCGCATCACCAAATTGTCGCGAAGATAATCAAACCCGAATTCATGATTTGTTCCATACGTGATGTCTGCGAGATATGCATCTTTTCGCGAGATAGGACGCAAAAATTCTTCCACCACCATAAATCCTCCTAAGTCATCTCTTTTTTTATCGAGGTTTTCTTCTTCAGATTTGAGATTCGAGATCCGCCCGGACGAATGTCCATTCGGACGGGTTTGAGATTTGAGATTTTTTTCTGTATGTTCCGGATCATATATGTATGCCCCATCATGCACAATACAAGAAACAGTAAGTCCGAGCGCATAATACACCTGCCCCATCCACACTGTGTCGCGTTTTGCCAGATAATCGTTTACCGTAACAATGTGCACCCCCTTTTCGGAGAGCGCGTTTAAGTATGCGGGAAGTGTTGCCACGAGCGTTTTTCCCTCTCCCGTTCTCATCTCCGCGATTTTTCCTTCATGGAGAATTACTCCTCCCATAATTTGCACATCAAAGTGACGTTTTTGTAATGTTCGTCGACTCGCCTCTCGCACAAGTGCAAATGCCTCCGGAAGGATGTGTTCATCCAATTCTCCCGATTGTAATCTCTCTTTCAATCCTTTTGTCTTATTTTTTAGTTCTTCTGAAGATAAGTTTTTTAGTTCGTTTTCGAATGTCAAAACAAGCGATGCGATATCCTCAAGACGTTTTATAATTTTTTTCTCTCCTATATTTGATAAAAATGAAAACATGGTCTTTTTGAAGCCGCTCAGGCATCCTGAGCGGCTATGGCGGTAACCTCCAATTTTTTATTAAATGTTGAACGAGTGCGCGTCCATAGCCGCCTAGGAGGTCCGAACCGCACATATATAGAGTAGCAGGTTTGAAAATATGCGTAAATAAAAACCCCCCACCTTGCGGTGGGAGGAATTAGAGGGATTCCTTACATTTCTCCGCCTCGGCGAACCGTCGCGGTGAAGATAAGAAACCAACACTACATTCAACAGGACCATTATAGCATACAGATTTTTCTTGTCAACCCCCCCATGTAACAAACCCCTTATTAAAAAAGAACCCCTTTATTGGAGGTTCCTCTTTTTTAATTTTTTCCAATGAAAATAGGAAAATAGCGTTCCGCCCATAACGGAAAAGAAAAAGATGTATATGAGGAAAACTAACTGACGTAACACTATTATCCAATCTATAATTGGACCATCACTTCCTTTGGGAAGGGACAGCGTAGCGGGAAAAGAAATAATAACAAGGAAAATACAGATTATTTTTGCAAAATCCATCGAACAAGGCGGAAAGAGAGTTTGAAAAACTTTTTTTCCAAAAATACCGGCAAGCATTTTCGCAATAGTAAAACTTACAAACATATTGGATAAAGCAATCAAAACAAAAAAATTACGAAGAAAAACACATTTACTTCCGTCTAATTTCCCTTTTTGTGAATTATACTGTTTTTAGTATAAGACAAATATATGTGTCAATATCTATATCTAGAGAAAAAAAGTCTATTTGAAATATTTACATCAGTTTTTTTATACGGGCAATACATCTATCGGGACGTTCTATAATGTCTTTTTCTCTGAGGCGAATCACGCGCCACCCATGATGGCGAAGAACAGAATCCCTCATTTTATCCTTCCTCTTTTGTATTTTATTTCTGTGGGCTTTATTGTTATCACACTCAATTGCAATACTCCCTCTCTCACAAAAAACGGCAAAATCGATACGATATCTTTTCCCATCTATCAACACAGAGAATTCTCTCTTTGTTTTTATTCCCACGCGCGCCAATTCTTTTCTTATTATTTCTTCCGTTTGGGGCACACCATAAAGTTCGAGTATGTTTTTCGCGGAAAGCAGTGTTTGGAGAGTGGTAAATCCAAAAGATACACGACGTGGCATTATATTCTTGATAACCCGTAGAAGTTTTTTTATTTCTTTACATTGAATTTTTATATATTTATCATGTGCCCGTGGATGATTCCCCTCTTTGGGCAACAGATCAATCCTTTCCACGATTGTTCTTTTCACTACGCGTGCATAATATTCAATGCGTTTCCCACTCTTCCCAAACGAAACCGGTTGATAAAACGCAATATATGAAAACTTGCGTTTTGGTATATGCGCGAGAGGAATTCGATACCACCCCTCCTTCAAAAGAATATTGAGATCTCTTTTTTGTTTTATTACCCCCACAAGAACATTTTTTGCCTCCAACCGCTGCTTCATTTTCATGGTATTATGTATATTTATTACTGCCCTTTCTATTTCCCTTTTTATCGTTATAGGCTAATTCGTGCGAATTAGCCTATAACGATAAACACACTATAATAAAGAAAGAATATTTGAAATTACTAGATCACATGGAGAGATAATCTTATAAAAAATCTGTGTACTCCTCTGATCATTTTCAACAATTCCGGCGGAGAGAAGTATATTCAAATGCCTCGAAGTTGATCGAAAAGAAAGTTTTATTTCTCCTGCTAATTCTCCCACTGACGCCTCGCGGTGTTTTCTAAGATACCGTAAAATAGCAATCCGTCGTCTATTCCCTACCGCTTTTAAGAGTTTTTCTAACTCTTGTGGAGACATAGGTTTTTTATTTTATATTCTTATATTATAGATCTTCTTCCTCCTTGGGTCCCTCAATTGCCTCCGTAGTAATCCCCGCCGCCTCCCCACTGATACGCATCACATCCTTATCAATTTTCCCAAATTCTTTATACGCATTATTATACATACTCACCGTCGTTCCTAAGTGTCCTCCAAGTTTTTTCATATATGATTCATAGCTTCCAAGGTGTTTTCCAAGATCTTCAACGCGTTTTCGAATCTCTTTTGCCGATTCCTCTATTTGAAGCGCCTTGAGCCCCTGAAGTACGGTTTGTAAATATGCGAGAAACGAAGTCGGCGAAACAATAATCACGTGCCTCTCTTTGAAGGCATATTCGATTAAGTCCCGTGTATTCACCTTCACTGCGCCCACCTGCGCAACAAGAAGATCATAATAAATTGCTTCGTGAGGGATAAACATAAATGCAAAATCCATTGTCTCTTCACTCGGTTTTACATATTTTGCGGTCTCATCAATACGATTTTTTAAATCCGCTTTAAATGATTTTTCCAGCCGTTCGCGTTCTATTTGATCACGCTCTTCAACGAGCCGATTATAATTTTCAAGTGAAAACTTTGAATCAATGGGTATAATTTTATCTTTTACAAATACCACCGCATCAACGATTGTTCCGTCTTTAAACGGATATTGCATCTGATAGCTCCCCGGAGGAAGCACATTCTTCAAAAGCGTCTCCAAATAATACTCGCCAAGAATTCCCCTTTGTTTCGGGTTTTTTAACACATCCTGTAATGATTGGAGTTGATCGGTGAAACTCATCACCTGCCGATTTGTCTCGTCGAGTTTTGTAAGTCTCTCCGTCACATCGCGTATGATTTTTGTGCTTTCCCCAAACTGTCGTTCAATAGCGCGCGTCGACTCCCCCACTTTTATATCGAGGGTACGATTTAATTCATTAATTTGATTTTGTATAAGCACAAACGCCTGATCGTCAGTTTTTGTTTTTCTTTGTTTTAAAATTAAAATACCGAGAAATATAAACCCCGCAATGAACACAAGCGTAAGAACGGTGAATAATATCGTAATACTCATATTATCAGTTTATCGTAATAATAACCGAAAGAATAATAAGAAACAAAATACCAAGAAATAAGTTTGCGCCAAAACACACGAACGAAAGCGCTCGTTCACGCAAGAAAAACACCTCTCCCAAAACAGAATTTATGAGAAAAAGTACAAATCCAAGCCCCCACACTCCCCATACTGATGACTGATCTCCAAACTTATCCACCCCGCTCATTGCATCAAAATGAAGAATTACCGGGAGACTTAAAATATTTACTCTGAGAAGCACCAATACAAAACCCACGATAAAAAGAAACAATCCAATAATAAAAAGTATGCGAAGTGTTTTATCTCTCAAAAAATGAGTGGAACACAATTGAGCCAATTTCTCCATGTGTCTATTGTATCGCCAAATACAGATTTTGCGAAGTTTTACGCACTAGGAAGAGAAAAAACATGAGCCGACTCATTTTCAAAAATAATTTTTATTGTTCCGTCAATATCCGTCCGGAATATTGACGCTCCCCCATTTATGAGCCGTTGAATTACATCCGGAGACGGATGGCCATATGAATTTTTTCCCACTTCAATCACTGCAATTCTTGGTTGTAATATAGAAATAAAGCTCTCACTCGATGAGTTTTTTGATCCATGATGTGCAACTTTTAATACATCAATTTGTCCTAAAAATGACATAAGTGTATTTTCAACATTTTTTCCAACATCGCCTGTAAACAAAACACTTCCTCCATTTATTGAAAGTTTTCCTATAATTGCACGATTATTTGGATCTTCTTTTTTTATATTTTTATTATCAATGACCGTTGGCGACAGTATACGAAATGAAACGTTTCCTTGTCGTATAATATCTCCTGCGGATATTGTAATTTTTTTTGAATCTTGTTTTTCTAAATTATTTATAAGCGATGCATATGCGCTATCTTCTGACATATCACCATTTGTAAGAAACGCGCCGACACGATAATTATTAAATAACCGCACAAGCCCACCAAAATGATCTGTCTGTGGATGGCTTAATATCACAAGGTCAATATATCTATCGAACGAACCGATAATTCGGGAAAGTTCCTGTTCTACTTTTCCATTCGGCGGACCGCCATCAATAAGTAGTTTTACCCCACTTGGAAACATCACGAATTCACTATCACCCTGTCCGACATTTAAGAAATATACACTCCCAACCCCACTCTTTATAGAAACAAAACCGACAATCCAAATAATATTAAATAACGCACATCCAACAATAAGCGTGAGAAAGATGTGCCTTCGTTTTTCTGGTTGCAATAATTGCATCGCTTTCTCAATTGGTGTTTTCTTTTCATCCATATGTATATTCTATCCTTGGGTATCTTGACGGGACAGTCCCTTTTTATTCATGTGCCATATAAAAAATAGGAGAATTGAATAATATCCAAAAATCACATACATATTTATCGACAGAGAAAGTGGGTGTGCGATATATGCAAAAAATTCAATAATTCCAATTTCGAATTTTAAAAATATCCATGTTATCCACCCGAGAACAAGTGAAATATAAAAAGAAAAGACACTCGAAAATATCACAGAAAAACCAAGGCCCATAGTAATTGGAATGAGTCCTAAAATACACACATTTGCGACAAGCGCGGTTGCCGAAACTCCTCCAAATGATGAGACGAGAATAGGAAGCACTGCGCATTGTGCCGCCGTGGTGGAGAGAAAATTTTCTCTCCATAAAAATAATCCTGGGTTATTTGAAAAATGAAACAGTTTTTGAAACGCAGGGCGGAGATACACAATTCCCAAAAGCGCAAAAAAAGAAAGTTGAAACCCGACATCGAAAGTAAGTATTTTCGGATTCCACAACACCATAAGGAGAGCGGTACACACAAGGAGATTTCGCGGATCTTTTGCCCTCCGCGCACCGACAAAAAGAAGTACACATCCCATAATCGCCGCGCGAACTACCGATGCTTGTCCGCCGGTCATAATGACAAAACCACATATACACACGCCCGCGATCCATCGCGCACTACGACGGGAAAAAAATCTTCCGCATATTGCCATAATTGCGAAAACAAGAATGGTGATGTTATATCCGGAAAGCGCGACAAGATGAGATGTTCCACTTTGTGACATTGCAGCTTTAAATTCTTTTGAAAATCCACTTGTATCACCAAATATCACACCCGAGAGAAATGCGCTTTCTTTTGGCGGCAACACTTTTTCGAATGAATGAATCGCAAAATTTTTTATACTAAAAAGAATCTTCAATATTTCTGATCCATTGTTTTCTCCGAGAAAAATAATATCGGGAAATGCGATAATTCCCGAAATCCCCTCTTTTTCAAGATATCCCGCATATCCCTTTTCGTTGGGATATTCGGTCTTTCCTTTTATGCGCAAAATATCACCATACTGTACTTCCGGAAACTTTCTGAGACGCAAAAGTACGCGCCCAGTTTTCTGTTTTTTCCCATCCACTATATCCGCCACCGCCTCCTGGGAGTTTTCAAGAACACGAACGTCTTGTGCCACTATCACGTCTGCATCAATAATGGAGTTCGGAGAAACGCGTAGCATGCGTTCGCTTCGCAACGTGTAATACAGCGAGCCAAGTGGAAGAAGGAGAAGAAGAAAAAACAATGAGAGGTATGTTTTTTTCTTTAAACCAAAAAATAAGAATAAAGAAACAAGCGCCATGGCGCCGGTAATAATGACTGTGAATATTCCGAAAGAAACACTCGCACACAACACCCCCAAAAGGAAAAAACACGATCCAAAGAAAAATTTCTCCGGGAGAGGCATAAAAAGTAAATTTCTAATTTTGAATTTTAAATTTTAAATGAAAGCCCATACTTTAAAAATTTTATGAACTTTCAACTCAAACAACTTCCCTTAAATAACATTTTTCACAAAAAATCTTTAATCTCTTTTGTTCCTCAGGTGAATAAACTGAGAATGACTTCTCCCCACATTGCGGACACACAAAATCATATAACATAAAGGGAAATTCCCAATCCCTCCGCTCAATCATTCTCTGCCACGGATGTTTTAAGGGAATAGGAATATTAAGATGTCGATAAAATTGAAGTTCGGATGGTGTAATACGAAACGCTTTCCTAGACACTTCACAACGAACTGCGTGTTTTAGAATATCATCCGTCACATCTCTAATATTTTTAGGAACTTCTGTTTGTGGATCAAGAATACGAATACCATCAGGAAGATGACTCTCTGGCTCTGGATAAATGGGGATATTTTGTACTTTGGCCTCTTCTTCTGAAACCGGAAAATAATATTCTCCATTCGATAATTGATATGGCATAAGTCCGAGAGAAAGATCAAAAAACTCCCCATATTCCCGTCGTGTAAGCATTGCAGTTTTTATATCATCTACTTTTTTCCAATATTCTTATTCTGCATATGGTTTATTAAAAATATGAAATCGCTTATTTTTGAGGCTCACACATCCAAAACAATAATTACAATTGCGAACTTCCACACAATATTCTACGAATGTGGAATCACGAGCAAAAAGAGAAAACCAAATATTACTAGGAATGCATGTCACTCCTTCATAAATATGTTCTCCAATACTATTGGTAACACCATAAAGATCTTTTGCTTTCAAGAGATTTTCTGAATACCTACAATATTCGGAATTCTGAGCACGAAACACAAAATAACAATCCTTACATTCAATATCACTGTCTCCCAGAGTATCAACGCAATTGACTGTTTGTGTGGCTCTCCGTAATGCCTTCTCCGCGACAAATATAAACTCCTCTTTCATCTTTCTAAATATGTCCCTGTCCCCCAAATCGATCCCAGCCATTTTATGGCGATAATCTTCTTTTGTAAGTTGTTCATTCTGAAATACATATGATTTGTTTCTCAAATTTGATGAAAGAAAACAGTTGGAACAATTTTTACAATCATAGAGAAATGCAGAATCAATGCAATGCGAACAATTCATAAGATATATCCCTTTGTTACTATATGAAGTATTTACTGATTCATAGCAAAATTCTGAATTGAACACAGCATTTGAATCAATAATATTTTTTGAAAAACGGGCGTCATTCACATAAGAACACTCCTCACTCCCAAACGGTGCAGATGCATAGTAATTGTTCTTTCCTCCGCGCCCCCCGAGTGTATACTCAACTCCCACTCCCATTGGATCCCGTTCCAACGAAACGTGTGGAACATCAAAAAACAATTTCTGAAACTGAGAAAAAAATGATTGCGAAACATCATATTCCCTTCCACAAGAAGCACCATCCCATTCATCCGATTGATAAAAGGAAAAGTCATATATTTTGTGTGGAGAAGACGGCGGAAAAACAGTTACGACCTCTTCTTCGTGTCCTGGCGCACTACATTTTTTCTTAAAAAATTTTGGAACGCGCATTAAATGCCCAAACCGGCGCTTTCTCCTGCAAAGCGAACACAACGTTGGAGGAGGTACTCGAAACATACGGAAAAAGTTTATATCTTCTTCATCTATATTGAATACTACATCGCATTTCTGACATGTCCGCTCGTGTGGAACAAGTGAGTTCAAAATTTCATCAAGTGCTGCGTCAAATTGTGGGGTTTTTGAATTCTCCATATTTAATACTAGATACTAAACACTATACGCTTAATATTAGTTTAAAATCACTCCGCCGCCTAGCATTTCATAACTTCCACCCTCATCGGCATCCACACCACCCGCCTCCGTCGAAACTGCGGCGGGCAAGTAAAACACCGCAGATTGCCCAGGTGCGACAAATTTAACAGGCTCAGAAAAGAGTAATTGGTAACCAGTAACTGGTAACTTTCCTTTTTTACTATTTACTAGTTTCTTGTTACTTATTACTAGTTCTGCTTTCACCAATGGCTGTCGATAACGCACCCTGCAGAGAATTTTTTGTTGTAAATTGTTGGTTGTAGGTTGTTTGCCAATAAAATGAACATCGGTGAGAAAAACCTCTTTTTTGAAAAGTGCCGGATTGTCATCGCCTTCTGCAACAACAAGTGTGTTCGCCTTTATATTCTTCTCCGCAACATAATGTGGTTTTTTGTTTGTCTTTTGTTTTTTGTTGTTGGTTATTTGTTGTATGTTGAGATGCCTCTGCCCAATGGTATAAAATTGTGCTCCTTCGTGTTCTCCAATTTTATTTCCTTCGGTATCCAGCACATCCCCTCTTTTTGGTGTTATATATTCTTTCAAAAATTCGGGAAGTTTTACTTTCCCCAAAAAACAGATTCCCTGTGAATCCTTTTTTTCCGCGGTAGGTAATTTTGCTTTTTTTGCAATTTCTCGAATTTCTGGTTTTGTGTAGTCTCCCACTGGAAATAAACAGTGCTTCAACTGTTCTTGTGTGAGTGTCCATAGAAAATATGATTGATCCTTATTCACATCTTTAGCAGAAAGTAATCGGTAATTCGTAATCGGTAATTCGTAATTCTTGCTTGTTACCAATTGCTGATTACTAGTTACTAATCTTATATAGTGTCCTGTCGCAATATAGTCCGCTCCAAGTTTTAATGCCTTATCCAAAAAAATCCCAAATTTTATTTCCTTATTGCACATCACATCCGGGTTTGGAGTAAGTCCTTTTTTATATCCTTGAATCATATATTGCACGACATATTCAAAATAATCTTCGCGGGCATCAATCACATAGAATGGAATTCCAAGATGATCTGCAACACGGCGCGCATCCTCCGCATCACGCTCAGAACATCCGTCTACATTAAACCCATTAATATACACCCCCGTGACATCATATTCCTCTTTCTTTAATAAAAACGCCGCGACAGAGCTATCCACTCCTCCACTCATTCCCACAAATACCCGTCTTTGTTTGTTTTTTGCTTTTTCCATATTACTTGACATTATTATTAATATATGCTAGAATTATAGCAGTAATTTAATAATTTTCAATAACTGGAAGGAGCAAAAATGAAAAAATGGTTTTTACTAAAGATATCCTATAATACTGATTTTTCTGACGATACCCTAGTTGAATTCGTCGAAGAATCGAAAATAGAGGATCTCTTACCGAATATTTTTGATATGTCTGACAGCTACGGACTTGAAATTTATGAATTGAGTTCTGGCGGAGAAAAAATTGAAAGAAGTGACCTTTCACGAAAAATAATTGAGGGTCGTAATAAAAATTTCTATGAAAGTTTAAATTAACAATAGAAATTTTGCCAAGCAATACGCTTGGTTTTTTAGTTTAATTTTTATATCTTGACACCACAAAAAGAGTATGTTAAACTCACAACAGCAACTAAATAATTATAAACAATTGAGGAGGCGTCGCCATGATGATCTATGTGCCATGGTACATACTTGTTTTGTTAGTGATTGTTTTTTTATCAATCTATTTTAATGCTGGAGCTGCAATTTTTTCGGCAATAAATTCGGATTGCAAAAAATATCCGAAAACAAATATGTTTTTCGATTTTAGTTTGAAGAAAGTAGAAGAAAACAATAAGATAAGTGGTTTCTTTTATATATTTATTTTATTTCTCTGGCCCGGAGTATTAAGTGCCTACTTACTAATATGGACGATAATACTCACCTCAAAAGGCATAAAAGTTGGTTCATTTTCAATTTTCAAATTCATTTTTTGCGGCGGTATGTTGTCGCAACAAAATTGATTACTGAGCGCCGATTTAATCGGCGCCTTTTCTTTTATTTCTTGCCTTTTTCAAAAAAATCAAATAAAATACAACAGTAAAAATTGATTACTGGTTACTTATTACAAGTTACTAGTTACACATTATTCTCATGTCAAAACTTGAATATATTGAACTCAAAGTCGGTGTGGTATTTACCAAAAACGACGACCCAAACCCATATAAAGTCATGGAATATGCGTTTATCCGCATGCAACAGAGAAAGCCTGTGGTGCAGCTAAAGATAAAAAATCTAATTACGGGGAAAAGCCAGGATTATACCGCACATCAAAATGAAGATTTTTATGAAATTGAAATTGAGACACTTTCGGCAAATTTTATTTATCATAACAAAGATGGATATTGGTTCCATGAAGTTGGAAATCCAAAAAATCGATTTACTCTCCCCGATGATGTATTGGGAAGTGGCGGACAATATTTAAAACAAAATACCGAAATTAAGGCATTTAAATTCGGCGAAAAAGTGATTGATATCGAGCTTCCAGTAAAAATGGAATTTAAAGTAACCGAGGCTCCTCCGGCAATTAAAGGAAATACCGCACAGGGAGGCACAAAACTTGCGACCGTTGAGACAGGCGCAAAAGTAAATGTCCCTCTTTTTGTAAATGAGGGGGATGTGATTCGTATTAACACTCAAACAGGCGATTATGTTGAACGAGTTGAAAAAGCGTAAAGATAATACTAGGGTTTAGGGATTAGAAAATTAGGAAAAAACAAAAAAATACACCCTGCGAGGTGTATTTTTTATGATTAAATTTTATTTTCGTATTCTTTGTATCTTCTCATAAACTCGTCAATATCATCCTTGTGAATTTTCATATTATGATAATCATCCGAACTTCCTTCAACACGAAGTCCTTCTCCCAGTTTTGGATATTCGCCAAAGGCGCCATCAACATATCTGCTTCCATATTGACATTGTTTTCCCATAAGTTTTCTTGATACATCTCCGAATTTTACGAATCCATTTTCATCAGCATCAAATATTGTCTTTTCAAATGATTTCTCTTTAAGCTCCATAATTTATTTTTCGTCTTTATTCAAATTTTTGAGCGCTTCCTGAAGTGCGTTGCGAAGTCCCGAAACGTCGTTATTTTCTTTCGGTTGCACTGTTTCTTTTGGTTTTATACTTCCTCGTGCAATCACGTCACTTAACCGTATTGTTGGTTCTTCTTTTTTTGGTTCTGGTTCTTTTTCTACACGAGGCGGTTGAGATGGACGAGGTGATTGAAATGGTTTTGATTGTGGAGAAGTTTGTAAACGAGATGAGGGTCGTTGTGGTGGCACATCAGCGCGCTGTTGCCCATATGTGTTTGCTGCCGGCCTGAAAAGTTTTCGCTCTTGATCAGTGAAAGATCCTTTTTGTTCTTTTCCATTTTTTTCATCTCCCCCAAATATTTCTTCTCCCCCGCTATCATCGAATTCAATACCGAGCGCCGCGAGCGCCTTTCTGCTTTTTTGCTGTAGGCTTCTCTGTGGATTTGACTGAGGAAGAGAGACGGGACGCGCCTCACCCGATTTAATTTTCTTCAAACAATCCTGACAGTAGACCGGCCTCCCCTCTTCTGGCTCAAACGGCACTTTCGTCTCTTTTCCGCACAACGAACAAAATACCGCACGCGATTCTGTTGCCTGATCGGAAACACCGCTCCACTCATTAATTTCTCGCTCAACAATTTCTCGTGGACGCGCATATTTTCTCCGAGATGCTTCAATAATATCCGCGGCAGATGCAGAATCCACTAATATTCCAAGCGGAGGAAGTGTTCCCGCAGAAAATGGTCTACTCGTTACTCCATCAACCATCAATTTCAAATAAATGCGCCTATTGGGAAGGTTTACCATATCCTGAATCTCGAATTCAGGAGTAAATTCTTTTTCCAAAAACTCAGCATCTCCCGCACCCACACGAAATGCAATCATTGTTCCTACGTTTCCAAACACCGCATCTCGTACAATTGTGGAAGTATCAGTGGTGAGTTGACCAATATATTGGTGTGCGAGTGTAAGATTTAGACGATATTTACGCGCTTCAGAGAGAATGTTTGCAAATGAATCGGTCGCAAAATTTTGGAACTCGTCGACATAGAGAAAAAAGTCAACGCGTTCATCTTCGGGAATACGTACGCGCTCCATTGCCGCCAATTGCATTTTTGTGATAAGCATTCCTCCGAGAAGCGCAGAATTATCTTCCCCAATTCTTCCTTTCGAAAGGTTCACAAGAAATATCTTTCCCGTATTCATTAAATCAAAAATATCGATTGTACTTTTCGATTGCCCAACAATGTTACGCACAAGTGAGGTCGAAAGAAATTGCCCCACCTTGTTTTGAATAGGCGCAATTGCTTCATTTCGAAATTGATCTCGCCATTCTTCGAATTCATGAATCCAAAATGCTTTCACTACGGGGTCTTTTACATTTGCAATAATTTTCTGACGATATTCTTTATCAACAAGTAGTCGCGTTACTCCGAGAAGCGACGTGCCTGGTGTATCGAGAAGTGCCAAAATTGCATTGTTCAAAATATATTCCATTCTCGCCGACCAGACATTTGACCAAATTTTCGTGAAAATTCCCATAAGCCCCGACGCAACAAGATGTTTATATTGTGGATCGGGTAATTCAAGTACATTGAATCCAATAAACGATTCAGGATCCGAGGGGTTAAAATAAATAACATCATCTGCACGATGTTTCGGAACCTTCTGAAGAAGTGTTTCAACGAATTCTCCATGAGGATCAATAACACACACCCCCTCCCCATTCGTAATATCCTGCACCATCATATTGTGGAGTAATGTAGTTTTTCCAGTACCTGTTTTTCCCACCACATACACATGCTGTCTGCGATCACTCCTTTTTATGCCAAAAAGACGCTTTGAATTCCTAAAGTCGGTCTTTGCAAAATAGACAACTTCTTTGTCTAACTCTATGTCCATATATCTCTGATTTTACCCCGATAGGAACGAAATGCATAGTAGCAAGGGATCATGTTTTTCCGCAGTATTTGATACCAACTACTATATACTAAATACTTTTTACGCTACTTCTTTTTAGTAGCACTCAACACACGAGATTTTTTCATATATCTAATAGATCTCTGCTTGATAACAACATTCACAATATATTATTTCCGGTCCCTCTGGAGCACCTGCCCGACCAGAACGACCAATGTAGAAAAAAGAAATGTTTGTCATACTATCTCATTTTGATAGCAGGCCTCGCAATAAACAACTTCGGGTCGTTCGGGCGAGTACGAAGTTTCAATATTCTTTCCACACTTCGCACAATTTCGTTTCCACAAAAAGAATGGATTTGCTCTTTTTATTCGCTCCATATGTCTGCAGTTTGGACATAAAGTAGGAAGCGCGACACCAACTTTCTTATATATAGAAAATTCCTGTTGGGTAATACGGAATGCCCCTACACAGTTATCGAGGCAGGTACGTTTGTGTCCGCACTCTAACACCTCTTTTGTGATTTCCTCGGAAACATATGCTATATTCTCAGGAATATCTTTTGTGTGAAGAGTAATCGCGTACTCATTTTTTGGAAGATCCCGCCATGGGTATCCACGTTTTTCAACTCCCTCTTTTGTATAGGGGAAATGCTCATATGCGAGTGATTCGTTATATGCAAATGGAGAAAGTTCGGTTGGAAAAAATTCACCGTAAACATACACTCTTCCGTTTTTATCTTTATATGGCACCTCGGCCATGTGCGCTTTTATTTTGGGAAGTAATATCTCATATTCCTCTTTCGTGTATTGTTTATTTAAAATGCAATATTGTTTACTGCGAAGGCCAATACATCCGAAAAGGTTTTCAGAGCCATGAGAATTCAAACTATATTGCACATTCGTTCCCCCATATGCCACAACATTAAAAAGAAATCGAGAACCACTAAGTCCCGCGTCTATTGATTCATATATCAGTTCACCATTGTCCCCACACCCAAACGTGTCGTATGAGTCATTCAAGGTATATCCCCCATTCATACAATATTTGCAATTTCGGCCTCCCATCCGAATGCCGAAGCAGTATGTACACGATTCGCATTGATCGAGATAATCTCCTGTTGAATTTGTAGTATTTACAAAAAACGCGGGTCGTCTTACTGCTCTCAACTTCTCTTCGTTAAATAATGCGCGAGCTTTTTCAATATCCCCTCTTTTTCCAAGATTAAATTCTTTTATGCGTTCTTGATATTCTTCTTTCGTGCACGGCTGGTTGAAAAAATAATATGATTTATTTCTCAGGTTTGTCGATCCAAAACAATTTTGACATCCCTTGCAATCGTAGATAAACGCGCAGTCGCTACAGTTTTCCGAATTTTCGGCAAATATACAATGATATAATTTAATTCCCTTGATTACCTCATAACAAAGCTCTGAACTATTTGCAGTAAGAATATCCGAAGAATCTCTCACGTCACCACATTGAGATGAATATACAAGATTTTCATTTTGGAATGATGCAAATACAAAATAACAGTCTTTTGACTTTGCGACATGATTACAATAATTGCTGTTCACGCATGTGCTATTAAACACTGACGGCATTGGAACGCGTTCCATAAGTTTTCTGAACTGCACAAAAAAGGGTATCGAAAAATCATATGGAACACCGAATTGTCCCGCATCCCACGCGTCACTCCACCAATAATCTCTCTCATACGCGACAATGGGGCCGTCTGGAGAAAAAATCGAAATAATATCCTTTCCTGTTGCTGCACATTTACGTTTGTATAATGTCCGTTCATTTCTCCACGAAAGAAGCCGTTCTCTCCGACAAAATGGACACCACGTTGGAGGTGGTACATCGATTTTTTTGTAAAACTGAAAATCATTTTCTTCAATAACAAAACTAGATTTGCAATTTTGACATGTTTTTTGTTCACTCATAGTTTTATTTTACAGCCCGCCCGTACCCCAGCCCGACAAAGTCATTCTGACGGGGAACGGTACATTCTGGCGGGTTTTGGCATGTGCGTTCTTCTTTCATAGTTACTGATTACCAGTTCCCCTTTTTCTATACTTTATACCTCTCTCATTTTTTTTCAACAAAAAACCACGATCACGTGGCATCATATATCAGATACAAATTTTTTATTTAATTTCCCTCCGAATCGCCCCATTGACTGTCGTCAACATCTTTTTCTTCTCCCTCAAGCTTCGCAATAATATGTTTAAGAAGCCTCATTTTGTGTAGCATCACAAATACCGAAACAAAAAGAAGTGAAAAAATTAAAACCCCTATTCCAATAATTAACTGTGGAATAAACATTTACCTTTTTGATTATAACATAATTTCCAATTTTTGGAAATAAATCAATAAAATCAGTACAATCGGCGACATACACACCCAATATATATGTGTGTGTCATCTTTTTCGTATGTTTCTATTCAATCACCTTTGCCATCCACTCTTTATATTCTCTATTCACACGAAAGACATTCAACACGCCAACAAATGGAATCGCATATTCGCGTATCGACGAAATAAAATCTTCGATTTGTTGCACCTTCGTTTCAATGGTCTTTATAAGCATTGCAACCTCTTTTTCCTCTTTCAACTGCCCCTCCCACTTAAAAATTGATCCGATGCGCCAAATATTCACGCACGAAGCAAGTTTTTTCTCAATAATCATCCCCGCAAGTTTTCTTGCTGATTCCTCGTCGTGGCACGTAGTATAAATAAGTACCATATTATTTTTTTGTTCTCGACCTTATACGTTGTGTATTATTGTAAAAAAGTGCGGGGTTCACCCCAATCATTAGAAACCAGTGTTTTTATATAAGTGGCTCTAAATTTTTATCTGCGACAACTTGGGAAGATGATTCGCCTCCTTTCGCGCTACCGCTAATAATTGCCTTTTCCTGGGCACTTCGAATAATAGACGATTCTTCTTCTTGCATGAGTTTTTTTGCGGCATCGGCGGGAATTGAATATTTTTGCCGCGATCTTTCAATAATCTCCTGACGATATGATTCATGGGGAGACGGAAGTACTCGTAAGGTTTCAGCAGAAAATGGGTCATACGTTTCTCCATCAATTGTCATTTTGATATAAATCTGCCCCATACCAAGATTAATCATGTCTTTCACATCAAAAATCGGTTCCATTTCCGGTTTCAACTTCACTGCATCTTCACCACCTACGCGAAACACAACAATCGTTCCTGTGTTCCCCAATACTGCCGCCTGTACTTTTGGAAGTAATTGCCCCACATATTGGTGTGCTATGGTAAGACAGATGCCATATTTTCGAGCCTCAGAAAGGAGGTTTTCAAAGGTATCAGTGACAAGATTTTGAAACTCGTCGACATATAAATAAAAGTCATGGCGCTCCGAGGGAGGAAGTGATGCACGCTCCATACCCGCTTGTTTTATTTTTGTCACAAACATTGATCCAAAGAAACTTGAATTTTCTTCTCCAATTTTTCCTTTTGAGAGATTGATAAGCACTATTTTTTTCTCTTGCATGAGTTTTGCAAGATCAACTTTGTTTTCTTTCTGCCCGAATATATTTCGAAGCATCGGATTTGAAAGGAACTGTCCAAGTTTATTTACCAAAGGAATGATAGCTTCTGTATCAAATTTTTCAGACCAATCAGCGAATTCAATTGCCCAAAAGCGCTTTACCATATCATCTTCAATATACTCCACTACTTTCTGTCGGTAATTCCTGTCCGTAAGAAGAGAAATCATTCCGCGCATTGTTGCATGTGGATAATCGAGAAGCGCAAGACATGTGAACCGGAACACGTGTTCAAGACGCGGCGTCCAATTCGCTCCGAATTGTTTTTCCATAACCTCAATTAACCCCTGAGTAAGTTGATGTTTAAATGAAGGATCAATATTTGCAAGTGGATTGAATGAAACTGGATATTCGGAATCCGAAGGGTCAATAATACATATATCATCAATTCGATCTTTTGGTATTGAGGGAAGAATATCTTCAATTGTCTCTCCGTGCGGATCAATGAGACACAATCCATATCCATATGCAATATCCTGTCGAATGAGTAGCTCCAATAACTTTGATTTCCCCACACCACTTTTTCCAATTACATATGTGTGTCTTCGACGATCAACCCGTTTTAAACCAAAAATAAAGTTTTTCGTTTCGAGTGCGGCAACATAGTTCGTGCGCCCAATAAATGAAACGTCTTTCGGATCTATCTGTCCATAAATAGGAAGGTCCGGCGGTGGTGGCGCATATTTAATGAGTTGAATTTTGGTACCTTTCCGTAGATTCATAATACATTTAATTCTTTTAAGAATTTCTCATATACATTCAATACATCATTTACTTGAGTCTGAGAAATTTGAAATCCAGGGGTATGTACAAGATTGTTGCGGATGCGATGCACACGCCACACATCGTCAATTGTTTTTAAATCCATAACTTTTCCCGCGCGTTCAAGCCGTTCTGCAATATATTCACCTTCAAACTTAAGGCTTTTGAGTGCGGTGTCAACAAGCTTATCAGCCTCAATAATTGCGAGAAGCGATGCATCGGATCCCCCCGCCTCAACGGTGGTAAGAATTTTTTTCCATTGCGGGGCGAAATCAAATTTTTTCGCTTCAGCACGTTTTTTCTTTGATTTCTTTCCTCCAGGAAATGCAGTAAATTTCGGACGATGTTCAAGTGCTTTTTGAAATACCAACACAAAAAGAATGACCAAAATAATATCAAGCGTGATAAATATCCACCGCACAATATAGAAGATATTTTTCCAATTTATGCCCACAATATAAGAAATTGTTTCTTTTATCCACTCCATAATCTATTATTTTTTATAAAAATCTTCTAATTCGGCATCTTCACCAAATATTGCAATCCCAGCAGGCGGACCAGCCTTTTTACTTTCGTTGCGTTTAATATGAGGAGCTGTTAACACTACCATTGTCGGAAGATGAAAAAGAGTTGCGAGGCACTCAATATTCATTAAAAAACGTTCTGTTGAAAAATTGAAATTAAATATATAAGAAGTGATAAAACGACCCATCCACGTTTCCGGGGGTGTTTCACGTATTAAAAAATTCCGAAGGAGACGCTGTTTTCTAAATTGATTTCTGATTTTTGGAAATATGTGGGGCCAATTCCAAATTTGGGTTCGGGTGGCAACATCCCGATTTGATTTAAACGAATTCAAATTCAACGCCGCATATTGATTAAACGCACCCACAAGACCCCTTCGAGCAAAACTGTCATAGTATGTCGCTTTCGGAGACATATAAATGAAACGAAGCGTGGTGTCAAACGCGGGTTTCGAGAGATTTTTCTCTACTGCCTCCAACACATCATATTGGCCAGGAGTGCGTGAAATAGGAATCTTTCGACTCCCCTCGTCAGATTCAATCTCTGCCGTCACAGGCTCTTGTAGTTCGTCCATTACATCCTTATATTTATCTTTCCATTCATTCCCCGCAGGGGCGATAAGAAACTGGATTCCCACAATTTCCTGTTTATTTATTTTTCCTAACACCTCCAAAAACGTGGAAATAGGATCAAATTGTTTTGACTCAGCCTCACTTTCAAAAGTTGTATATGACTTAATTGGATATACTGCCGGCTTTGCGAGCACCATTTCTGTCCCCCATATATCTTTCTCTTGTGCATATACCTCTTCCATCGATTGTGGAAATTGTTTTGCATAATCTTCAACCTCGGTGAATTCCACATCCTGGTAATACGAAAAAAATGCCGCCTCAACAAGGTTTCGTTGTTTCTTTTGACAGCGAACATACAAATGAATTTCTCCCCCGAAGCTAATCATTTCGAGTCCAAATGGAACAGTCACCTCTCCTTCATAATATGTTTCTTTGATATCTCCCGGAGAATTTCGAAGAGAGTGAAGTGCCGCGAGTACTTGTTCCATTGCCTGTGGACTTTTTTGTACTTCTCGTGGGATAAGAATTTCAAGAAGAATAAATTTTAAGTCCTTTTTGAATTCTTCGTTTCGCCAAAAAAGAAACAAGGAATTGAACAGTGGAAATACAATAAGAAAAAGCCAAAGCCACCATGTATACGAAAGGAAAAGAAGGAGGAAATTAATAATTTCCCAAAATGAAACAGAGGGAAGAGTGATGAAAAAAAGACCACTTATCCCGAGAAGAAACAAAATGAGCCACGCCTCCTGTTGTTTGAAGAAGTGAATAATGATTTCTCCTATTGCTCCAAGCGATTTCTTAATCATAATCAACGAAAAAACCTGATGACAAGTACATTATCGAACTTTTTAGAGAAAACTTCAATAAATCCTCGCGTCTTTCGCTGTCTATTATATAACAACCCCCCATTCGAGGTGGGAGTTGTTACGGGTAAATAAGCAAATAAGGAGTTATGCCTCTTTTATACTATATTTTCCATCATCAAGGCGTTTAAAGTACTTTCTGTTTTGTAGGTTTAAAAGAATGGTGTTTTCCTTCAAAAACCTCTGTTCATTTACCAATTTTACCACATCAGTTGAGTGAAGGGGCCCTTTCGATTTTAAGAGACGGTCAATCACTTCACGAACGGTTCCTGATTCATATCCGTGCTCTTGAAGTGCATACACTCCACGGCCCACAAGGACAAATCTACCATCCTTGATAACTTCGTTATGTACAGTTTGCACATGAGCAGATCTTTTGTCGATTCCTAGTTTTGAAATATTTTTTGCAATATCTTCAAAATGAAGTGGTTTTCCAACTTTTTTTAACGCAAGATATGCCTTATCTCGAATTGTCTTTGGTTCAATTTCAGCCCACGTACGCAACCCGAAATCACCAAACACATTAATTCCAAAAAATTTCGGAATAGAAAGAAGGTGGCACGTTGCCAAGTCTTTGCACTGTGAAGCATATAAGGGCTCCTTAGAAATCTTTTCTTTATCGTTTATTTCCAAGAAATGGGTAACATTTTTTATAAAATCAAAGAAGTATTTTTCATTTTTCTTGTCATCATACCAAAACGCATGGTAGTCATCATCTTCTTTGTGATATGACGGAGATCCGGCTGCCAAGAAAATAAATCGTGTCTTTGTATCCCAATGTTTTGTTTGTAAGAAACCACCCTTGCGATACATATCGGCGATAAAAAGACTGTCTTTATATACCCCTCCAGTTTCTCCAAGTCGATCTCCCGCTTCCTGTATAAAATCAGCGGCTTTTTCTTTTGTTTTTTCTCGGAGTTTTTTTATTCCCAACTCTTCAATTTGACGGACGCGCTCGCGCGTAATACCGAGCTCGTCACCGATCTCTTGAAGGGTCGCCCGCTTTCCAGTTTTTAAACCAAAGCGGCCAACAAGAACCTTTTGTTGCTTCGGCGAAAATTCGGAAAGCAACTCTTCTATAAATTGATCTAAATTCTTTACCATATTACCCTTATGTATACCTTTAGAGAGTAGCACTTTTTCATTTTTGAGTCAACCCCCCACACGCCGGGAGATCGAGTAGGCAAAAACACCCATATATTCTGCACAAAAAGGGAGGAAAAAATCTGCTCTAGGCGGATTTTTTTGCTCCCCACTGGTTCCAAATATAAAGAAGCGGACTCGCTATAAAAATTGATGAGTAGGTTCCAAAAATTGTACCTACCATAATAGTAAGAACGAAATAGAAGAGCGGCGAAGGACCGAAGAATATCATTGCGAGGAGAACAAGTACAAGAGTGAGTGAAGTGTTAATAGAACGAACCATTGTTTCTTTAATGCTAAAATTAATTATATCCTTGAGATTAACATTCTTTCCGCGAGAGAGCAGAATATTTTCTCGGATTCTATCGAATACAACAATTGTATCGTGTACAGAAAATCCCATCACCACAAGAAGCGCAACAATAAAATTTGTATCAATCTCAACTCCCTTTATGTGTCCCAATACTGCCAACAATCCGGCAGGGATGATGACATCATGAAACAGCGTGAGGAGCGTTGAAACACCATACTTCCACGATTGTATCGGATGTGAAACCTTTCGAAATGCAAACGCAATATAAATTGAAATTCCAAACAACACGAGTATCACCGCCCAAATCGCTTTTGCACGAAGCTCAGATCCAATTGCAGGACCAATACTTGAAAAACTTTTTTCTTCAATCTCTCCAAACTTTGCCGTAAGTGCGGTGAAATAACTCTGATGTAACTCTTCATTTGTGTCGAGCATACGGATGAGATATGTCCCGTCACTCGCCGTTTTTACCATCACCTCTCTGTCACTCACCCCCAACATTGTTTCTTTGATGACAACTTCATTTGTATCTCCGTTTTTTACTGCAATATTCCACTGCGTTCCTCCAACAAGATCTATCCCAGGTTTTAATCCGAATACAAATATTACAATGAGACTCGCGAGAACAACGATTCCAGAAAACCCCAAAAATATATTACGTTTTGCGATAACATCCATGATAATTAATTACAATATTGTTTGTGACGCGACTGACTTTGGTGTATTTATTTTTTTATCTTTTACAAATACGCGAAGGAGAGTGCGAGTAATAGTAATTGCTGAAAACATACTTATAATCACTCCAATAAATAGCGTGAGTGCAAATCCCCGTACAAAGCTTGAAGTGAAGAAATAGAGCACGCCCGAAGTGATGAGTGTACTTATATTTGAATCTCGAATCGAAGTCCACGCTCTGCGGAATCCTTCTTCAATCGCGGCAGTTTTACTCACTCCCCGCTTCAATTCTTCTTTCATTCGTTCAAACACGAGAATATTCGCATCTACCGACATTCCAATCGAGAGAATAAATCCAGCGATACCCGCAAGTGTCATGGTAACGTTAAATAATTTAAACACGCCAAGTGCGAGCGCCACATACATCAAAAGGGCGATAGTTGAGTAAATACCCAATGACCGATAGAAAATAAGCATAAATATAATCACAAACAGCGTTCCAAGCGCTCCTGCAAACAAGGCCTTATCAAGTGAATCTTTTCCAAAATCAGAATTAATAGTTTGTTGATTTACCAATGTGATTGGCGCGGGAAGCGCTCCTGCATTGAAACGCTCAACCATTTTTCTTGCCTCATCAACAGTAAATTTTCCTGTAATCTGAGCTTTCCCTCCGGTAATTTTCTCCTGCACCATTGGCATCTCAACAAGTTCATTATCCAAAAATATTGCAAGCGGACGCCCTACATTTCTCCCAGTAAGTTCGGCAAATAAATTTGCTCCGTCGCTATTAAATTCAATACTTACCTGTGGGGTGCCGGTAATATTATCAAATTGCAATTGGGCACCTTTTACATATCTCCCATTGAGTTCAGTGGGAATAAATGAGACAGTGCTTGTTCCCTCTTGTGATACTTCGCGAAAATCCAAAAACGGCGTTTCACCAATCTGTTTTATTGCTTCCTTTACGTCTTTAATACCGGCAAGCTCCACGACAAGACGGGTGGCACCCGCACTGCTCTCATTGTAAACACGCGGTTCACTCACTCCAAAAAGATTCACGCGCTTTTCAATAACGTCTCTCAGTCCTTTTACTACAAAATCTTTATCTGCCTGGGCGACCTGACTCAAATCAATTTCGTAGGTGAGATAACTCCCTCCCGCGAGATCAAGTCCCAATCCCCACGGACGAAATGAACTAAACGTCTTCCAAAATGGTTCGTACACAAAAATTCCCGCTATAAACGAGAGAATAAACACACTAACGAGAATGAGCGATATATTTTTCCGATTATGCATGTTTTTCTAGTCTACACCACAAAGAGGCCTAAAGGCAACCCTTTGCTCCTTTTCCGTGTCGATGAAGTGCTGCCTCAAGAACAATTGAGAGAAGTTTTTGAAATTCAATCCCCGACACCGCTGCCGCCTTCGGAAGTAAGCTTTCTTCAGTGAGTCCAGGAATTGTGTTTATTTCAAGAATATACACATCTCCCTTTTTATCAAGAATCATATCGGTTCGCGAAAATCCACTTGCGCCAACAAGTGTATGGGCAGTAAGTGCTGTTGATCTCAATTTCTCCATACTGGATTTCGAAATATTTTGAGGGGGAGTAACTTCGTATGATCCATCTTTTTCATATTTTGCTTTATAGTCAAAAAACGTCCCCCCACGCGGAATAATCTCTGTCGGAAAAAGAGGAAACGCACTTTCTCCCCATCCATGATCTAACACTGCACATGTCATCTCTCTTCCTTCAATAAACTTCTCCACAAGCACATCTTTTGAAAAACTAAATACTTCATCAAGTGCTTCTTTTAATTTTCTTTCGCTTTTCACGATTGTAACCCCAAAACTTGATCCCTGATTGTTTGGCTTTACCACTAACGGAAATTCAATGAGGTGTTTTATTTTTTTTACCACCTCATCATGAGAAACCTTCCACTCCCCCTTGTGAACGAGGATGCTCGTTGGAATAAGAAGTCCCCCATCTTGAAATGCGCGAAGTGATAAAAATTTATTCATTCCAAGCGCGCTTGAGAGTGCGCTTGATCCGGTATACGGAATTTTATTAAGCTCCAAAATTCCCTGCACCGTTCCATCTTCCCCATATGTCCCATGCATTGCAATGAATGCACAATCACAAAATTTTTTTACCTCTTCTGCGGGAATGTTCCAATCTCCATTTTTGCATATCACGACACGCACCGGCTCGTACTTACTTCGATCAAGGTGCCGAAATACCATTTCACCACTCTTTAAAGACACCTCGTGTTCTAACGAGGGACCTCCCATAAGCACCGCAATACAAAGTGGTTTAGACATTACTTTTAGTATAACACGAGATTTTTTATGCGGGAGCTGAGGGAATCGAACCCCCGACAGCGGTTTTGGAGACCGCAGTTATGCCACTTAACTAAGCTCCCAACGTTCTTTATTTTATACTAAAACCTCAACAAAAAGAAAATCCCCCGCCGTTGGCGAGGAAATTTCCTATTTCTTTGATTCTTTATGTGGTGTATGTGCTTTGCACCATTCACAATATTTCTTAAATTCTATCTTCCGATCAACCGTCTTTCTGTTTTTATGTTTCAGATAGTTTGTGCGTTTACATTTCGTGCAACGAAGTTTTATTAAATTTTCCGTAAATTTCCCTTGTGCCATATAGATGTTATTGATTTCTAGTTATGAGAAATGCGATAGAAATATAGCATTACTAAAAAAAATAATCAACTTATTCCTAACCCCTAACATTCTAACTCACTAATTCCTATCCCTGAGCCAATGATCGGATTTGAACCGATGACCTACTCCTTCGCTTTCACCTCTTTTTTTATCTTCTATACATATTGAAGAGGGCTAGACTGTATCTTCTCCGATATTACATCGGAGCCCTTGTCAGTCGTTCGGGCCCTTCGACTTTGTTCGGGGCCACGGTCTGAGCTTTGTACAAAGCCTTTAACCGTAATTCGGGATTCGCTATGACGTTACCGTCGTAGTGGGCAAAACTTGCGGTTTACCATGGAGTTGCTCTACCAACTGAGCTACATTGGCGATATAAAATTTTTAAGTGCGTAAATTCTCTATTTCCTGAATTAACGCATTTCTAAGTTTCTTATTATGTACGTAAACTGTCAATACTCCATACTTCATTTTCTTTTTATATGTACCCCTCCCTCGAGATGGCGTCACTACGATTGTTTTTTGAAATTGTGATTTTTTAATGTTTAATTTTTTTGACCAAAATAAAACTGCATCACTTGGAGATATGTCAGAAAAAATTTGTAATCCGAAATGAATTTTTTCTCTCTTTATTCCATGTATTTTCTCGATAAATTGAATAAAAATCTTCAAAAGATCCGGATCGGTGTTTCCTACGCGAACGGAACCCAAATCCGATTTTGTCCCTTCCCCCCAATAAATACCCAATCCTAGTCCAAATAAAATCCCCTCTTCCACGGTGTTTGAGGGTTGGAATAGAAATGGGTCGCCATTTGGATTTCTTTTTGTATATGTTGCATCGCTTTTTGAGCGTCGTGAAATTTTATATTTTTCCATCCAATAAGCGACTTTATGATGGGAGAAGTTGAGTGTTTCAGCAATTTCTTTCATTGATTTTCCGTTTTTGAGATATAAATCAGAAAGTATTTGTTTTGAAATTACATCCGTATTTTTTCTAAACTTTCTCTTCCTGTCTTTCGCGTAGCTTTCACTCTGCGCTTCAAATACACGCATACGTATTCCTCCCCACTCTTCTCTATTTTTCTTCCTAAAATATTTATTTCCACTCATATCCACTTCATTATATTACAATTGGTAGAGCAACCCCATATTAGTATACAGCTCTATCAATTGTAAGAGTGATACACTTATTAGTAAAAAAATATGTGCCTCGTTTTAAAACAAGGCACATATTTTTCTTGGAGCCGACAGTCAGATTTGAACTGACGACCTGCTGTTTACAAAACAGCTGCTCTACCACTGAGCTATGTCGGCATAATATTTTAGACAAAACGCGAGCGGGTAATCTACCAACTGACTTGCCCGCCTATGGTGGGGCCAAGGTGGCAACAAAAAAATAATACTTGAATAGAAAGAATATTTCAATAAGCTAATTATAAATCAAACCCCCTTACGGGGTTTGATTTATTTCTTTTTCTTTCTCAAAAACGCTGGAATCTCCCATGGTTCTTGATCATTTAATTCCTGTTTCTTTTCGCGTTCTTCGCGCACTTTTTCGCGTTCTCTGTCTTCTTTATTTTGTAATGTTAATTTCTCTTTTTTTCCAATAGGCTCCTCAATGGTAATTGCCTTCGGTGACTCATTTGAAAAGAAAAGCGTTGGAGTATTCATTCGAGATCCTGAAATTACTCCACTAAATCCTGTTGCAATCACCGTCACACGCATACTTTTTTCTTTCAAGCCCCTATCTTGATATGCCCCAAAAATTACCTTTGCATTTGGATCGAGATTTGCAGTTACCGCTTTTGCAACGTCGTTTACCTCAGACATCTTCAAATCTTTTCCTCCTGCAACACTAAAAAGAACTCCTTTTGCTCCATCAATTGAAATCTCAAGAAGTGGAGAATTTACCGCCATATTTACTCCCTTCACGCTCCGATCCTGCCCTGACGCCTCTCCAATACCAATGAGTGTCATCCCCGCATCTTTTAAAATCGCCTTGATATCCGCAAAATCTACATTAATAATTCCTGGTGCGTTTACCAAATCAGAAATTGCGCTCACCGCCTGCTTCAAAACTCCATCGATAAATCCAAACGCCTTCAACAATGGAGTGTCCTTGTCTACCAGTGTAAATACACGATCATTTGGAATTACAATAAGCGAATCCACTTTATCTTTCAGTCTGTTCAATCCATCTTGTGCAAGCGCCATACGCTGTGATCCTTCAAACGCAAATGGCTTTGTTACCATCGCAACCGTTAAAATTCCTTTTTCCTTTGCAATCTCGGCAACTACTGATGAACCAAGTGTTCCCGTTCCCCCCCCCATCCCTGCAACAATAAAAACAATATCGGCTCCATTTAACACCTCACCAATTTCAGAACGATTTTCTTCAGCCGCTTGTTTTCCAATTTCTGGATTCATTCCCGCGCCAAGTCCTCGGGTAAGCGCTTTTCCCACATAAATCTTCCGATGCGCCATTACTCGATCAAGGTCTTGTGCATCGGTATTTATCGCTATAAATTCAACTCCGCGCATACGGTCGCCCTCCATCATCCGACTCACTACATTTCCTCCACACCCCCCAACCCCCACTACCTTAATGCGAGTAATGATCGCCTTTGGTTTCATCGCTTGCGATTGTTGCGGAAGTGACGTTTGTTTTATTTTTTTAACACTCATTTTTTTCTTTTTTGTCATATGTATGTGTGATTATGGAAAAAGATTTTTTATAAATTGCTTTACCCAATCAGTCGCGTCCATTGGTTTTGTTCCCTCATCATCCCCAAAAAGCACAAGCCCAAGTGCGGTAGAAAATTCAGGATCATCGATAAGCTCTTTGTGCGTCGGATTCATTACTTCAAACGCACTTAAATCGGGAAATCCAACCTGTGTATGAAACTTCAATTCTTGCTTTACGAGCTCTGTCATTCCGGGAAGTTTTGTCCCCCCTCCTGTGATTACCACCCCAGCCGGCAATTGAATACTCCTTCCCAAAACTTTCAATTCATTATTCACGAGTTCAAGTATTTCAGCAAGACGTACCTCAATAATTTCGGCAATAAATCGCTTCGGAATCTCATTTTTATTCGACGGATCAAATTCAGAAAGTTTTATAATATCTTTCCTGGAAATATCCTTTGAAAACGCATACCCATGAGTAAGTTTTAATTTTTCTGCAGACTCAAAAGAAATTTTAAGTCCCATGGCAATATCATTCGTAATATGACGCGTACCAATAGGAATTGTCTTTGCATACGATGCCTTATTTTCTTCATAAATAACAAACGAAGTGGAGTCAAATCCGAAATCAATAAGAAGTACTCCTAACTCGCGCTGAGATTTCGTAAGTACTGACCGCGCCGCGGCAAGTGGATTGAAAATTAATCCCCCGACATGCATTCCGACACTTTCAAGTGTTTTCAAAAGAAGTGTCACCTGCGGAGCAAACGCCTCAACAACAAGCGTACTTACTTCTAAACGGTGTCCTGTCATTCCAAGGGGATCATAGATATCTCCAATATCATCAACAAAATATTCCCGAGTGATATTGTGAATTACCATATAATTCGGCTGTAATTTCACTGCCTGTGATGCTTGTATTACCCGATCAATATCATCTTGCTGTATTTCCCTATCTGCGCGCGCCACTGCGGCAATCCCGCGAGAATTACGAACACGAATATGCGCACTGTTTGTATTTACAAAAACGTTTTGTGTAGTTTTTTTCGAAATGCGTTGAAGATCCAATACGAGCTCACGAAGTACGCCCGTTGCATCTTCACGATCAACAAGCACTCCTTTTCGAAATCCCAAAGACGGTTGCTTCACGACTGCGAGTATTGAAAGTTGGCCATCTTTTCTTTTTTCACACACTACTCCCTTAATTTGCGAAGAACCGATATCTAATCCTGTAATGATAAGCGACATACATCAAAATATGTATTTATTATACCCAATTTACAAAAAGAAAAAAACTGGGTTACTTCCCCAGTTTTATCCGCCCAAAGATTTTTTTCTCCCTTCCCTCCATTTCTTTATAATCACCCTCTTTTTTGTGGTCATATCCCAACAAATGAAGCACCCCATGAAGAGAAAGCACGCGTATATCTTCCTTTTTTTGCTTTATATATTGCGGGGCAAGATAAATTTCCCCAATGTGTTTCTTATTTGCCACCCCCATCGCTTTCAAAAATACCGGATTTTTTGGACTTTCAAAGCTCAACACATTTGTTACTACATCTTTATTCCTGAATTTTTTGTTTATCTCTCGTATTGATTTATTAGTGAGTAAATATATCTCAACTGAAACATTTTTTTGTTTTTCTAAAAAAAGAGTGGTGGCCACCACCTCTCTTACTACTGACACGTATGGCAGAAACACGCTTGTATCTGCCGAAATGATAATCGTATTCCCCTTTTTTTGAAACGTGCGAGTATCGCTCATGCCCAAAAATTAAAACGATAACAGTTGCTTGATGCAATTTCCTATGCGTGTGCCATCGGCTTTTCCCTTCAAATCTTTCATTGCCTCTGCCATTACTTTTCCAAAATCTTTTTGACTTGTTGGATTTACAATTCCAATCGCTTTTTTCACTATCCTCTCAATTTCTTCATCACTTGCCTGTGCGGGAAGATATATCTCAACAATTGAAAGCTCTTTCCTTTCTTTTTCCGCGAGGTCATTTCGTCCGCCGGATACAAAAATTTCAGCTGCTTCCCTCCTTTTTTTTGCTTCTTTGGCAATTACCTCTAATACCTCTTCATTGGAAAGCTCTGTTTTTCCCTGTCCTTTTTTCTCGATAAGACGTGAGTGAATACTCGAAAGGAGCATCCGAAGCGTGTCGGTGCGCAATTGGTCTTTTTGTCTCATCGAGACTTCGAGGTCACTACGAATTTTTTCTTCCAGGAGTGCTTCCATATTTTTTGAGTTCTGAAAGCGACTTTACTTTTGAAACACGGTAGAGCGCTGCCGATTTACGCTTATTTCGATTCACATTTCTTGTGGTGAATTTTCTCTTTTTCATTTCCTTCATAATTCCACTTTGTTTCACTTTTTTATTAAAACGAAAAATAAACGCGCCAACGTGTTCCCCTTCTTTTTTCTTTACATCTATCATATAAATTTAAGAAATTATTTGTTTATATATTTCATCAAGCGACTTTTTTGATATATTCTGCACAATACTCTGTATACATAACCCCCCATCACCCTTCCAACGAGGAATAATATGTACGTGTAGGTGAGCAACTTCCTGTCCCGCCACCTCTCCATGATTGATTCCAATAGTGAATCCTTCTGGGGTAATCTTCTCGCTTAAGAGGGACGTCACCTTTTGAACGCTATGGAAAAACGAACCAATCTGCTCACGTTGAAGATCTAGTATAGAGTGTACATGATTTTTTGGGAACAGCACAACATGTCCAGGGGCACGTGGATGAATATCGAGCACCCCAATCGCGACATCGTCTTCATATACGATTTTTGTTTCTATGTCCTTGTTTACTATATTACAAAAAATACATCCCATATTTATGATTTTAATTTTTTTCTCACCCCCTCCACAAGTCCGGCAAATGTTACTGTTTCTTGTGCACCGGTATCCATGTCGCGAACAATTGCTGTCTCTTCAAACACCTCTTTTTGTCCAAGAAGAACCGAAACTGGTGCTTTTGCTTTTTCTGCGGCTTTTAATTGCATCTTCAACGACTTTCTTCCAAGCGCTTCCATGGTAATAATTCCACTCGATCTCAAAAGATGCATAAGACGAACACTCGCTTTCTTTGCTTGGTCTCCCACCACAATAAAGAACACTCGCGATTTCTGTTTCGTAAGTATTTGATTTCCTTGTATTTGAATAATCTGCGTTATGTGATCAACAAAAAATGAGGCTCCAACGGCAGCAATTTGTCTCTTAAATGCGGCCTCGGAAATATAATCGTGTCGTCCGCCCGCTGCAAGTTCAACCCCGCCCGCCCGCACGCTAAATGCGAGTCGGTTACTTCCTTCGCTCTTTCTTATAAGTGAAGGGGTAAGTTCATAAAGAATCCCATTGTCTTCTATAAGCTCAAGGAGGTTTTTAAAATAGTTATTGCAACTCTGACAAAGATAATCAAGCACTGTGGGGGCGTCTTTTTTTGTGATAGCACACTTCTCGGATACACAATCAAAAAAAGCAAACGGGTCTTTCTCGTGAGAATGCACGCAATGTGAACACAATTCCCCCTTTTTTGATGCTACAAATGATTTTATTTTTTCACGATACGCACCACGGCAAGTTCTACATCCATTAATATTTATAAGAAGCGACGCGTCTTTTATTTTTAACGCTTTCATCACCTCAAGGGTAGCGTGAATAATTTCTACGTCATAAATAGGATCATTGTCCCCAATCACATGGAATACCCATTCGCGAGAAATATTTTTCTCATGTTCGTTTGTTTGTTTTATCGAAAAGGTCTGTCCGTAAGAAAAAATCTTGAGTGGAGAAGCAAAATATCCGAGATGATTGTCAATATAACTCCTGAGAAATGGGAGGGTATAATTTGGTCGTAACGCCAAGCGCTCCCCCTTCCCTTTTACTATATACAGATGATTTTTTGAAAGAGAATCCTTATTTTGTTTTATTTCAAAAAATTCAGCACGCTCAATCACTGGAGTTTCCATATAATGAAAATTATGGAGCTCTGCGACACCAAAAACTGCCCGCCCAATTTCTTTCCACACATCCCCATCTTTTGGAAGAATGTCTGATACATTTTTTGAAGAAAGCACTTCTCCTTTTTCTTTTTTATCTTTCTTTTTTTCTTGTACTGTCATATGTGTTATTTATACAATGGCGCAGCGAATGCCTGCATTTCGCGGAGTGGCCACAATCGAATTCGAACAACTCCTATAATATCCGATTGGGGAAGTGGCCCCCAACTACGAGAATCAAAACTGAAGTTGCGATTATCCCCCATTACAAAATATTCATTCTCCCCGAGAGTATCATCGAAAGATCCTAATAGAGACGACCCAGAAAGATATTCCTCATCCAACTCCTGTTTCTTCCCATTGTTATAAATCGAAACCTTTCCATTATCAAGAGTCACGCGTTCGCCAGGAAGTCCAATAATTCTCTTAATATAAAACGACCTTCGATCACCCGGATAACGAAATACCACCACCTCTCCGCGCTCTGGGGTGCGAAAACGATATGCAAGTTCATCCACAAGAAGATAATTTCCATTATAAAACGTTGGCTCCATACTCGCTCCACTCACCACAAATGGTTGCACCACAAATGTCCGAACAAGCACTACCGCAACCACGGCAATTGCTACTGTTTCTATCACCTCAAATAAAGACCAAAGAAATTTTTTCATCCTACTTAAAAATTAAATTTATAAATAAAAACGACTTCATAGTATTTTCCCGAACATAGCGTCTCACATATAATTATGGGATAATTGTAAAGAATCAGATGAAAGAATTCAATCCTGGAAATATAAATGCCCCTTGCGAGGTCCCGCACGTTATTGTGGGACTAGGGAACCCTGGTGATAAATATGAATATACATATCATAACCTTGGTATGTTATTCGTTAAAAAGTTTGAAAACAATGAAAATGTATCACCTAAAATACATACTTCGAAGATATTTACCTATGCAAAAATTGCTTCAAAAACGTTTATAACTCCACTCACATTTATGAATGAGTCAGGGAGCGCAGTACAAATTGCACTTCACTATTTTAAAGAAAATCCTTGTCACTTACTTGTAATACATGACGACTCGGACATTGCATTAGGAGATTATAAAATTGATTTTGGAAAAGGCGCTGCGGGACACAAGGGGGTTGCCTCTGTAATACATGCGCTCGGAACAAAAGATTTTTTCCGACTTCGTATAGGAATCCGCCCCCCTTCATCACAAGAAGAAAGGCGAAAGAAGGCATCTGAATTTGTTTTAAAAAAAATAAAGAAAGGAGAGTTGGAAATCCTCTCTCATACATTTCATATAATATATGAGAAATTGTTTTATTGAAACATTGCCTCGTTTACAAAAAATGTAAGTGAAAAACTCGCAGTATTGTCGGCAAGTTCGCGTATTCCAAAAAGCGGAAGATCAACGTCCCTAAATCTCGTATTTTTAAGTAATGCGTTTTTAAATGCAATCACAGTCCCCGTATCTGGAGCGCGAGCCGAAACTTGTATTACACTTATGGGGGAAGAAAGCTCGATGCGGTCAATAGTAATTTTGTTTTCGTCTGTAAGTTTTTTGAAATAATCAATAAAACTTGAGAAAAATGCTCCATATCGTGGCTCGCGCCTGATCGCATCAACTATAGTGTTAAATTCAAGCGCCTTTGCCCGAATATTATTAAATTCCGCATCATTTATCTGGACTTTAGAAACATTCAACTCGGTGTTTAAATTCTTTAACTGCGTACTCAAAAATGATGATGAGATTATAAATAAAATAAAGAAAAACAGAAATATGATACCCAATATGTTTCTCCATAACTTTGTAAAGCTTAAAACATATTCTTCGAAAAAGAGATCCGCAGACATTCCATAATTTAAATTAATATGTTGATCTTTATTAAAATCACTTTTCCCGCGAAGTGCTGATCCATACGCAACATACCATGATGGAGTTACTTCCTGGGAGGGAAGTATAAAAGGAATGATCCCAAGATTCCCAAACCTCCCTTTTAGTATTCGCTGTATATCCCCTTCAAATCCTGGGGCTACAACAATGACTTGTTCGAGCATTTCTTTAAATCTACTCAAGGTGAAATTGATAACTTTTTGTACCTCATCGACAATAACCTGTTCAAGCACCTCACGTGAAATCTGTTTTCCCTCACCTTGTATCGACTGCCATGAGCGAAAATAATCAAATTGCAACGTATTATGACGAAGAATTGAAAGATTAATCCCATCCCCAGAAATCTGTAGTATCAACACCGATTTTCCTTTCAAATTCACCGACTCAGTAATGACACGAGAGAGAGAAAGTGCCGGAAATTCAAACGCGATTGGATAAAATGAGGCACCCTCAAATACTTTTCTAAATTCTTCAACAATATCTTTTTCGATAAACGCCCCAAATAACTCAAAACGATCGTCGCCCTCTTTTACTAATTGCCAACTCATATACGCGGAATCTTGAGGGATTGGAGAAATCATTTGAAGGTTCAAATTTGCCGTTTCCTCAAGTTTTTCCTCTCCGACGTTGGGAACTTCAAAGCTTTGTGTAAAAACAACCTCCGTCGGAAGCGTCACAATCACTTGAAGTGTTTGTGTTTTTTTTCTTGAATTCACTGCTTCACGTATCTGTTTAAGAATATTTATAAATTCCTCTGTGTTTTGTACGCGTCCATTTTTCATAACCCCCGGGGGAAAACGAAAAAAGTAAGTTTGTGGTTTTTCTTTTTCAAAAGAAATATATTGTACCCCAAGACTACTTACGTACACTCCGCCCACGGGCGGGCGGGAACTTAATTTTTCTAAGAGTGGCTCAAACCATTCAAAAAATTTTTTTATTTTAAAAAGAATATTATTCATAATTATTATTCAACTGGTTGTTCAGTAAGTGATTGTAATGCAACCTGCCCAGTAGTCTGATCCACTAGTAATGTGGCAACAAATTTTTTTTGATGAGATGCTGCCACACCAACACTCGTAATGGTATAAGTATATTTATTTGTGGTAATGTCAGTTGCCCTACACAAAGAGATTTGTGCAACATCTCCTCCTCCTGTGGTAATAGTATATTCATAAGGAGCAACACATGAGGAAAGAGAAAAATCTTTGTTTTGCATGATACGTGCAAAGACGTCGTTTAGACCAGAACGAGCGGCGGTTTCAGCACGCACCGCGAGTCGTTCACCATATCCCGACGTACTCAAAAAATATGTAACAAACGCCCCAGCAATTGCAATTTCAACAATAATACCACTTATCAGTAGTATAAACGGCAATGTCATCTGTCCTCGGCGTGTGTTCCAATATACGCTTGAAATGAGCATATACACTTATCATAGCAAAATCCCCGCAAGTCTTATAGACTGCGGGGATTTTTTATACAGAAAGAATTTGTACGCTTGTAAACGGTTGACGATGACCCTTTAATTTTCTATATCGGGTTTTTGAATGATAGCGAAAAACTATCTTTTTTTTATCGCGTCCCTCTTCTAATAATTGTGCATTAACTATCGCACCCTTTATATAAGGAGTGCCGAATGACACATTATTTTTTTCAACCGTCAAAAGCACCTTATCAAAAACTATCTTACTTCCTTTTGACGAAGAAAGTTTCTCAACGGAAATTGTTTTTCCTTTTTCAACGATATATTGTTTTCCTCCTGTTTCAATAACTGCAAACATATAATTTAAATCTACACCATACTATCATTCCCCAATGATAAAATCAACCCCGCGCCTTTTCTCAATCGGATTTTGTCTATATTAAAGGCAAATCTTGAAATATTCCAGAGAAAAAACAATTTTCAAAGAAATCATTCAAAACCACAATTACGGTTTTAAAATTGAGAAAAGGTGCGGGGCAATCCCCTTCCCTAAAAACAAAATTCCCCCGCAAAAAACGGGGGAATTTTGAAAAACTAATTTTATTCTACGTGATCGCGAAGTTTTGAGACGAGGGAAGATGCATAATCTTTTCCCCCCAATCCAAATGCAATACCGCCGGCAATGGCAAGCATTGCGACAAAACCAGTCACCACCGCGTTGATAATTTGTACTGCAACACCAAGCTGAGAAAGCGCCGCAAAAAATCCAAACACCGCAACCGCCCACCACGTAAGTGAGCCGAGGAAGTTTGATGCATGGAGTTGCGCACCTTTTACTGATGTCTGTACAAGCTTCTTCAACACATTTGCAATCACCACCGCGGCAAGCATGATAAGCACTGCGACAACAACGTTTGGAATATACAGCAATATTTCACGAAGGAAATTCGAAAGCGAATAGAATCCCAATACATCTGACGCAGCAAGGAAGAATACTACAACAAAAAACCAATATACAATTCTTCCAAAAAACTTTCCGCTATTCAACGAAATCCCCGCACGATTGAAATATTCCTGAATCCCAAGTCCGTTCAACGCCTTATCAAGTTTAATAACCTTAATAAGTCGCTCAACGAGTGTCCCAAGTCCCGCAGCAACGATAAGACCAATGAGAAGGATAATGAGCGCACCAAGAATGTTCCCGATAGTGCTCATGGTTCCCAACCAAAGGTTTTGTAACGACCCAATAATAACTGATGCCCAATCTTGAATAATCATAAAAAAATAATATAAAAGATACCCCTCTACATAAAGATATCTTTGATTCTCGACCTTTTTACATCCATTTTATTATATCAAAAGAGCGCGTACGAATATAGTCACGCACCCACCATGAATTTATTGGAGTATGAACGAAGCTCGAACAACAGCGGTTACCTTTTTTTCTATTGAAGAAGTGTCGTAATATCCATAATCGGAAAAATCAATCGCATTTTTTGCAGTTACTTGAAATACCCCCATACTTGCCGACTGGAGAAATCCAATTTTTCCCCCCGTACTTTCCACAATTTTTTCTGCGCGAGTTTTTGCATTTTTTGTCGCTTCAGATAAGAGTTCAACACGTAATTCCGCAAGTTTGTTGTAATAATATTCAAGATTTTGACTTGAAAAAATAACTCCTTTCGTAATAAGCGCGTCGGGTGCGTCTTGGGAAAGTTTTGTCACCTTATCGACATCATTAGATTGCACCACCACATCTTGTTTAAATGTATATCCTGTTACCCTATTTCCTCCACAAGATTGATTTCCAAATTTATCATAAAACACATTATTCTGACTTTCACACACAGCAGTCATTGTCATCGGTTGTATAGTAATTCCTTCCTCAGGGATTCCATATTTCTTAAAATAAGTAACAACAATTTCAAGATCTTTTTTTATTTCTGCGCTTCCTCCCCTTAAATTATCCGCTCCAGCGTTTCGTGAAAAACTACTCACCCATTTTGCGGTATCTGATTTCACAATTTTTTCAGTAGATCCGGTAACCGCGATAACATTTGAAAGCGCCTTCACTTTATAGAATGCATCTGCGACGATAAATGTCCCTCCAACAAGACTTAATCCTAAAATAAGAGCGCCAACAATAAGTGATATTGATAATGGTTTATTTTGATTCATGTGTTTATTGTATCCCCGCGCAGAAAAAAATCAAAAATATACCGCCGCTCACATATCGATACGTTTCATAAGCGCAATGTCATTCTCTTTTAAATGGCTCAATATTTCCATTTCGGGGCTTAACGCAATTGTTTTTCCCAAGTACTGCCCCGCAGTGAAATTCGGAAGTAACACATAATCGGCGCCATGTTCATAAAGGATTTTTGCTTCTTTTTCCGTATCTGCGCGAAGCACTATTTTTGGTTTTTTTGAAAAAGAGCGGATTTTTTTCATAATCATAATATTATCCTCTAGCACTGGGCTCGTGGAAATCACAAGCTTCGCATCCTCAATCCGTGCATTATAGAGCACCTCATCATCATTCGAATCGCCGTAAATTACATCATATCCTTTTGTTTTTAGTTTTTTAATCACATCCGGATCAAAATCGATAATCAACAAATCTTTTCGTGGGAGTCCAAGCGCCAGACTTTCCCCTGTGCGATGACACCCAATAAGCACAATTGATTTTTCATTTCCCCTTTCGGAATATTCAAGATCTCTCACTCTCTTTTTTTCAAAAATCCTTAAAATCTTTTCAAGCCACTGATACAATGTGTCACCATGCATGATGAGATATGTAGAAAGCGCGATCGTAATAATTGCGACACTGGTGATAAGCGTCACTACTTGATCAGTAATATGCCCCAACTTCAATCCAAGAGCCGCTAATACGAGACTAAATTCTGAAACCTGTGCAACTGCGACACCAACCATAAAACCTGTTCGGCGTCGATGCCCCATAAGCCCCATAATAATAAGTACAATGAGAGGATTTCCAATGAGCACAAAAAGAGAAAATATAATGATGGGTATAGTAAGACCGCTGAAATTTGAAATAATTGCTGAAGACCCAAGTATAACAAAGAAGATAAGGATAAAAAAATCGCGAAGTGAACGAACACGATGTGAAATTTCGAAATGTTCCGATGAATTTGCAAGCGCAACCCCCGCGAGAAATCCGGCAATCTCAATTGAAAAACCGATTTTGTTTACAAGTGCCGCAAGGAGAAACAACCACGCGAGACTTGTAAGAAAAAGGAGCTCTTGTGATCGGGCGATGCGATCAAAAAGTGGCGGGAAAAATTTTCTTCCAAGAAAGATGATAATACCAAAAAGCAAAATCCCCTTCACCACCATAAATAGCAAATTTCCCCCCACATTTCCGCCACCAGATTCTTGAACTCCAGCGAGAAGAATCAATATGGCGATTGCAATGATATCTTGAACTAAAAGCATGCCGATACTAATTTTCCCATACAAACTGTTAAAATCTCCTTTGTCAGAAAGCACTTTCACCACAATCACAGTACTTGAAAATGTAAGTGCAACACTAACATAAAGTGCGTGGAGTGGAACAAATCCGAGCCATACCGCAATGAAATATCCGACAACCGCTGTAAACACAACCTGCGCGAGTCCAGCAACGAGCGATGTCTTCCCAACAAGACGAAGAGAGGTGTAATTAATTTCAAGTCCAACTAAAAAAAGAAGAAACATGATTCCCAGATCAGAAAAAATGGAAAACACCTCACCGTTGCGAATCTGGAAAAAACCAAAATATCCAATCGTGATTCCCGTGAGGAGATACGCAAGAATAATCGGCTGACGCAAAAGTTTTGCCACAATCCCAAGCACTGCGGCAATAAGAATAACCACCGCAAGTTCAAATAATCCTCCTGTCATATGTTCATTGTATCACATGAGTTTGTGTCGTTTGATACACTAAATGTATGAAAAAGTGGTTGATAATTCTGGTGATTATCCTTTTAGCATTTACCGCCCTCTTTGCTTTGTGGGAATACATCGCTGCATCAACCACACCGGCAACAATTGACGGAAACTGGTGCGTTCAAAATGGAAGAAGAATAGTAAATACACTAGGAGAAAAAACGTGGGACGACAAAGATGTGCTTGGAGAAATAGAGGGAACGAGATGTCCATGCCTCTGTATAAAAAATAAATAAGTTAAAAATTTTTCGCATAAAAAACCGACATTATGTCGGTTTTTTGTTTTTCAGAATAAGATCACGGGCACCTTCTTGTGAAATAACTTTTATTTTAATTCCCCCTCGCACTCTCATTTCGCCGAAAAATACTCTGGATGATTTCACCTCATATATTGCTTTCGGTGCAACAATAATCCATGCACGTGATGCGACATAGAGTGGTCCTGGAACATCCCCCTTTCCGATCTTCCTCGGATATTTTTTATGCGCCTCATAAATGGTTCTTTCCCAAGAATCTTCTTGGCTAAGCACAATAAAAAGTTCTCCTTCGAGAAGTCTGTTTTTCAACTCCTCTATATTGAATGCGGCAAGGTCACCGCGTCCGAGTTCTTCGCCTTTTTTGTTATACCACCCAACATTTTTTACAAACACACAACTCTCCGGAACCACCATGCCATATACAATATTAAATAACTTACTTTGTTTTTTCCCTGGTTTCCACACATACATTCCTTTTTTAAGACGATTTTTCATCTCGTCCTCCATGTTTAGTTTCTAAATAAAGAATAGGAAAGTTATATAATGTACGCAAGCAAAAATCGCACGATAGTGCGATTTTTATAATACATTTACGAAAATTCAAGAAGTGTTTCTTCGACAATCCCCGACAGAAATTCAACGACGTCGGATTTCCAAGTTATTGTCTGAGCAACTCTGTGCTTGCCAGTGTTCAAATCAATAAGCACGGGATCATATCTAAATTCCTGGAGAATAAAACGACTGAATTGCCCTCCGATTTTTTCGAGAAGTGGTTTGCGGAATACATCATCGCTTCGCGGAGATAAATGAATATTCCCCGTGTGTTCCCCATAAAGAAGCGAGAATCCAAAATAACTTCCACTTTTTTTCATGAGAAGATGAATTTTTTCACATACTCCCTCATGCCCAAGTTCTTCAATATCATTAGCGGTCACAGAAACCACTGAAAGATCGTTCACTACAAAATTCCCCGGATAATTTCCTCCTTTCACACCATAGAGTAATGCCCAAAAAGAATTTTTAAGTCGGATAATGCTTCCCTCTTCATATTCGAGGGTCCCGACAATATTAGGATTTTCCGTGGAAATAAGCACGTCCGAAATTATACGCGGAGTAAATGTGAGTCCGTATAACTCGTGTAAATCAACCAAATTATCATAGATACCACGGAGCACATGAGAAACATCAACTCCTTCAGTAGATTTGTCTTTATTTTCATCCACGATATACCTCTTTTTATTTATGAATTACTGAGTTTGTTATAAAACAATCTTCTTATTTTTGCAAGAAAAGTCCCCCGATGTGTGTCGGGGGATAAAATCGTTTTTTACTACAACCCTGCTCTTCGAAGTACTTCGATATATGCAAGTTTTGCTTCGCGCGCAATTTTTTTATTTTTTTCTACATTCGGGCCACCACGATTTGCAATCGCGGCCGTTCTTAACCACTCGTTTTTTGCCTCTTCAATAGTGACATCCTTATATACTGGGACCTGTGCTTTCGCGATTTTCTTTTTCATATCTTCCGCGCCAATCTGTTTTTTCTCCATATTCATTCCCTATTGTTATTTATTTTTTACCAGACAATGTGAATGTAAATTGAATTATCACCCATGCCCCAACGTCCTTTCCATTTTTTTGTGCAGGTTTAAACTTCCATTTTTTTGCTGTCGTGACACTCATCTTATTAAAGATGTGGCTGTCACTTTTTAGAATAACCGCTTTCGTTACGTTTCCGCGTTCATCAACAAATACATTCACCGCGACCATGCCTTGCGCAAGTGATTGTGAATACTCCGGATACACCTCCCTAATTGGAATTGGTTCTGTATCAATAACAACAAGTCTTGTTTTGTGATGTTGTGCAAGAGATATGTGCGCACTAAAAACAAAGAGAGAAAGAATACATACAAGAAAAATAAAAGAAAAACCGATCCGCTTTTTCATATAAACCTCCGTTTGATTTTATAAACTTGCTATGTATGAGCGTACATCGAGAATACTTTTCTGTAAAATAAAAATCCCCCGCTTCAACGGAGGGGATTTTTTATTGTTTTTTGTAATTTATCAAAAAATCTTGTGCTTCTTTCAAGCCGCATGTACATGCGGGTACGGCGCCGAGCGCACAATCGGGTGTATGATCGAGTTTTGAAATTTTTTTGAAATATATAATTATGTCAGGAAGTATTTGTTCTCTCCATTCCGGGTGGTGTTCAGATGAATTGAAAAGATCAATCATCTGTTGAAAACGAACTTCTTCGTCTTCTGTTGGCTTATCTACAATTTCACTATGAACAAAAAACGGTTTTGTATCAAAACCTCTCTGATACATTCTCTCTCCATCTGGATGATAGATCGCTCCACATACATCGCAATATGGGCACAGTGTCATAATGCATGACACCCCGTCTGAATAGGTACTTTTTTTGGCCCCACATTTCCTCCACATCCTTTTTCCGTGCATCTTTTCATCACTTACCTCCTTATTAAAATGTAAAATACTAAAAATAAAATACCACCCATATATACGGCTCGTCAAGTTTCTAAAATATTCTGAAAGTTCTATCTTGTGATATTTGAAAAGGTGAAAATTTATTTTGAATAAAATCCCAAATAAAAAATTTTTTACACAAAAAACCCAACTACCACCCCCACTGCAAAAAGAACAAGCCAAGAAACCGTGGAAAAAAGAAATGTGAATGCTTCTTTTTTGTGTCCATCTATATACAACCTAATGGGATTTCCAAAAATCAAAATTCCCATAATCGATACCGAAATTACAAGAAGAAGCAACATAAATAACGGAATTACAAAACTCGAACCTTTCCCAAAGACCTGTTCTCCGTTAAACATGAGGAGTGCCACCGCGCCAATATATATAAATACACCAAGAGCGCACAAAAAACTTTTGAGATAAAAATTAGATTTTTTCATATTACCACTTATATTTATAAGGACTTACAGTTCCCTTTTTACCCGTATATGGATTATAATTTCCCTTCGTAGAAAAATTATCAAACTTAGTTTTATTCGGTGTGGTTTTGTAATGCGGCGCCACATAACGACCAGTTGAAGGTTTATAGTATCCCTTCACACGAGTTGTTCTTGCCTCAGCTGAAATTGAAAATAAAAGAACGCCAATTAATAATATCAACACTAGAAGTAACTTTTTCATATTCTTATTATACACTCCCCGCCTAATCATTTTCTGATCCGGCACCTCCCTTTTTCAAGCGTGTTTCATATTTTGTGAGCACACCTTCAACCGCTTCTTCCAAATCAACGTGTAATGAATTTGCGATAGTAACGACGGAATATAACAAATCTCCAAGCTCTGATTTCATTTCTTTTCTGAACACTGCATCGGTTTTCCCATAATCGGTCATTTTCAACATCTCTTTTGCGACCTCACCAAGTTCGGATACAGTATCGAGAATTTTATATTCGGGAGCGGAATCAAGTTTGTGTTCTCTTGAAAATTCCCCTATCCGTTTTTGTAATTCTTGAATTGTCATATGATTAATTTTAAAAACTCCTGTAGCCTCGCACATAAATTTGATGATGTAATTGTATCATTTGCGCAAACTTATTTGCAAAATGGATTGAGCAGAGAATAAATTATACTCTGCTTCAGAGCGCCTCTGTGCTGAACACAATCAAAATAAACTGGGTTTTCTTTTTAATGAAAATTTTGGTAAATCAAACAACGGCATCTGTATTTTTATAAATACCGGCTTTGTACTTGTGGAGAATATATAAATACAATGGAAATAATACTATTACAAAAATAACGCCGAGATACAAAAATCCATATTGGTAAGACGTGTGCTGAATTATAAAACCTATTCCAAAACTCGAAATTGCACTGATAATTTGATCAATTTGGGAACCAGTTGATAGTAATGTGGCCTTAAATTTACTGGATTTAATAATATCAAATTGGTAGCCTTCATCAATTCTACTAAGTCCCCACTGAAAAGCATTAATTATAATAAAAATAATAACAACAATCCACCAATTTGATATTATTCCTAGAACAAGAATAAGAAACGTGTAAAGCACAAGTTGAAATTTATAGAAAGAAAGAAACGTAAAATATTTTTTTATTTTTCCACTATACGCAAGTATGAGCGAAGCAAATGCCCTCCCTATCCCAAAAAATACTCCGAACCAAATTACGGGTATCTCAAGAAGTATCTGGTAAGGAGCACGAAATCCACCAATAGCAAACAGTGTCCCACTAACAATTCCAGAAAATAAGGCAACAGTAAAATAATTAAGTTTATGCCCTTCTTGTAAAACCTGTCTGAAATTTGTCGATCCAATTTCTTCTATATGCTCTTGTGATACTGGGGGTACCACTAAAGAAATGGCAGCTAAAAGACCTATTAAATCTATAACAAGAGAGATTAAAAAAGGTGTTTTATAACTCACACTTACTAGAAATGGCACAAATACCATAAATATAATTGGCACTGCAAACCCCACAGAACCAACTTTTCCCATTACGCTTGTATAATCATGTTCTCGTTTAAGCCCGCGTAAGGTTTCATGCATAAAAGCACTGCCAGTACCACTATGAAATGCCGAACTTGCACTTAAAAAAATTGAACCAAAAATTAAAAAAACAGTATTATTTGCAATAAGGAAAAAAACCGTTGATAACAACATTAAAATTCTAGAAGTGATGAGCGCCTGTTTATGTCCAATTTTATCAGACATATATCCGCTAGGAATTTCGAAAATAAAACCCGAGAGACTTCCTGCAAGTAATATGATGCCAATTATTTGGGGCGTAACATCCGGCATTGTTAGGTAGTAGGCTCCCAAAATCGCAACAAAAATCCGCTTGTTTGCAATTAATAACAAAGCATATTTCCAGATGTTGCTTTGTAATTTTTTCTTCATATATAAAAGTGTTTTATGGTGGTGTTATTCTAGCATTTGCGCGAACCTATTTTGAACGAAAGGAATGATGCGCGCCTCGTCCTCGCTTCGCTCGGATACAAAACCAAAAATTTTCCTTCCTTTCTTTAGATTTTCGGCGGG